>OGDD01002153.1_pt1 | contig 12660 bp, 12 predicted proteins | sample 1570301 | NCBI WGS metagenome assembly OGDD01 (sample SAMEA2581971, study PRJEB24529) | metagenome | biome: Human gut stool | place: China | collected 2011 | reverse complement strand
GCCAAGGTCTCGTGCAAGCACGGACTTTGGCTCGTTACACGCGTAAATAAAAAAGGAACATGATAAATGAAGTTTTCTCCATAAATCATGTTCCGTTTAGTTTACACCTTTACAATACTTCCATCCGATATAATCACGCTGTCCCCCTCGTTAATATCATTTTCATATAAATACGCATCCGCGATTTCAAGCTGCTTTTCATTGCCCGAACTATCCTTAATTCTTACAATGTCTTTGTAAACCGCTCCGTCAGGAAGACCTTCGCACCCGAAATCAGGTTCGTCAATTCTTATAACTGTATAAATATTATCCATAATTATGCCTCGTACTTGTTTTTTGAAAGCACTGACAAAACCGTTAATTTTTAATAATATTTTTAAATGCGGGAACTATCTGAGCCGCAACTATTGATTTTACCAAATCAAGCGGAATAAACGGCACAAATCCGATTAAAAATGCACTCTGTAAATTAAGATGATTCTGTGCCATAAGCCAGAACATTCCAAGAATGTCAATAATCAACGCACCCGCAATAGCAGAAAGTGTATATCTTATACGGTTATATTTTTTACCTCTGATAAGCGGAAGAATTACAGCAACGAGAATAAATGTTGCAGTATAACCGCCCCATGGTCCGATTAAATAACCTGTTCCGGCACCGCCGCCGATAAATACAGGAAGTCCTACCACACCGAGAAGCATCCATACAAGAATGATAAAAAATGACTGCTGAAGCGGAAATAACAATGCAATAAGAAGAATTACAAAGTTAAGCAGTGTAATATGCGGTGCTCCGGGAACTGGAATCGGTATGCTGATATATGCAGAAATACATAAAATTGCAGCAAATATAGCCATCATGACTAAGCTTTGTGTCGTAAATGCAGGTTTTGCACCCGCTACTGGTTTTGTTGGTGTTTCCATTTTTATTATACCTCACTCGTATATATTTTGTCTAAAGCAAGTATAATAAACGCCCTCTTTATTGTCAACCTTTATTTTATTATAGTTTACATTTCGTTGACAATACACATTTTTATGATTATAATATCATTTATTAATGTTTTTTATATTATGATTGTTTTACCAGTTAATATTTTTATCAGAAAGCAGGTTATTTTTATGACAATAAATGATTTAAAAGATAAAGTAATATCAGGCGGGTTAATTACAATCGACGATGCTTTGTTTCTTTCCGAAGCAGACCTTGATGATTTGTGCAAAGCCGCCGATGAAATACAGCACACATTTTTTGGAAATGACTTTGACATATGTGCCGTTGTCAATGTAAAAGGCGGAAAATGTTCCGAAAACTGCGTTTACTGTTCACAGTCAACATGTGCAAAGATTCCCGTCAAAGCCCATGCAATGATTTCACCGGAGCTTCTTTTAAGACACGCAAGACTCCGTAATCTTCACGATATACGCCACTACTGTCTGGTATCATCCGGAAAACGCGTAAGCGACAAAGATATTGACAAAATATGCAGCGGAATCAAAGCAATCTGCCGTGATACTAAACTTTCGGTCTGTACCTCTTTCGGTCTTCTGGGCGAAGATCAATTCAGAAAACTTAAAGAAGCAGGCGTTGTAAGAATACATAACAACCTTGAGACATCAAGACGATATTTTCCGTACCTGTGCACAAGCCATACATATGACGAAAAAATCGCCACAATAATTGCGGCAAAAAAAGCTGGACTTGAAGTTTGCAGCGGCGGTATTTTCGGTGTCGGTGAAACAATGAAAGACCGCATCGACATGGCATTCACGCTGCGTGACCTTGATGTCACATCAGTGCCGATTAATCTTTTAAATCCAATAAAAGGCACACCTATGGGCGATTTTGCTCCGCTTACAAAAGAAGAAATTTTAAGAATAACCGCTCTCTATCGTTTTATACTTCCGAAACAATATATAAGATTAGCCGCAGGCAGAAATTATCTTCCCGACAGCGGCTTTTCATGTTTCAAATCAGGTGCCAATGCGACAATCACGGGAAATATGCTGACCGTAAAAGGAATTTCAATGGATGAGGATATTCGCACCATAAAAGAAATGGGCTATAAAGTTATCTGATTTTTGATGTATTACGAGTATCTTTTACAGTCAAGGCAACTCCTGCCGCAATACATACAATTCCTGTTATGCAGGATATGACGCTTCCTACTGCGGGCTGTTTTTTCACAAAATAAACCGCTGTGGGACCGTCAATACTTCCGCGAACGGCTTCAGACGTCTGCATGTATGGATTCTTTAAAAAATATATTCCTGCTGTTATCAGTGCAATGCCGACAGCAACACATATAATAGTTATACTTTTATGTAACTTTTTTCTTCTCATATTATATTTTTCAATCTCTTCCTTATATAATGCAAGTTCCCGCTTTTCCTCTTCGCAATCTGCGTAATTCTTATCTGCATCGGCATTATCTTTACCGCTGTTAATTAATTCAACAATCGTAATTCCGAATACATTTGCAAGTTCTTTTTGTGTCATATTTTTTTGTTTTCTTAACTTCGCAATATACTTTCCCATTTTTTCAGAATCCATATCATACCTCCGCAATTTTATAATTTATTTTTTGCTATATGAAAATCTTACGATTTTAAATGAATTTTTTCAATCGACGATGCGTAGAGTGACTAGAATTTTTTATCGGTGCGGGTTATAATGTTGTTATTATTCGGTATTTTAACAATTAAAGAATTTTTGACATACCGGGATTTACGGAGATTACATATGAAAATTGCTGTTTGTGATGACGATATTGCGGAACTTAATAACATTTGCGAAATACTAAATAACTATTTTGAAGAAAAAAAATACGATATTTATATTTCAAAATTCGGAAGCAGTGTAGAACTTGCCTCTATTATACAAAAAGAAAAATTCGACATATATATTCTTGATATTGTCATGCCCGTCTTAAGCGGTATGAATCTTGCAACCGAAATACGCAGTTTTGACAAAGCTTCCGATATTATTTTTCTTACGTCTTCACCTGAATTCGCTGTTGAAAGCTACTGTGTCAAAGCAACTGATTACATATTAAAACCTGTTGACAAAAATCGTCTTTTAAATTCAATTAACGAAATTGCCGAAAAAAGAAAATATGAACAAGAAAAATATGTTGTAATAAAGAGCAATATTGGTGTACACAAAATTATGTTATCAAATATTATCTGTGTCGAAGCACAAAAACATCATGTCATATATCACTTAAAAAACGATGAAAAAATCGAATGTACGGATAAATTTTCAAATGTATGCGAATTTCTTTTAAACAACCATGAATTTATTCTCGTCCATCGCTCTTTTCTCGTAAATATGAATTATATACGACACATTGACGCCACAGATATTTATATGCAGAATTCACTTATAATTCCACTTGCACAACGAAGAGTTGCCGATATTAAACGACATTATCTCGCATTCCAGATGGAGGACTGAAAATATGGATATTTCTGTCATTTTAAATATAACCAACTATATATTTGTATTAATTTTCGGAATCGTTGTATCATTATGTCTCGCAGATATAAGCTGGAAAAAATACAGCAGCTTTTATATAATTACACTTATTTTATTTGCGTTAATTCAGGCTGTTTTCTATCTTGTCCTCGGTGAAACAGTTCTTTATAAATGTTATCCTCTCCTTATACACATTCCGCTTATTTTATTAATATGTTTTTATTTTCACAAAAATATATTAATTTCCGTAACCTCAGTTCTTGCCGCATATCTTTTATGCACACCAAGAAAATGGTTTGGAACTCTTGCAGCATCATTTTTTGACGGTAATACTCTGGTTTCTGATACCGTTTCCATTCTTGTCACAATTCCGCTTATGATTCTCGTTATCAAATATATGTCTCCGTACATAATCCGCCTGAAATATGAATCAAAGAAAGCTTTGTTATTATTTTTCATGCTTCCTCTGGCTTATTATATTCTGGAATACGCATTTACTGTATACACTGATTTGCTGTATACAGGCGGAGCTGTTGTCATAGATTTTATGGACAGTTTTATTGTTGTATTTTATTTTATATTATCAATGTTGTCGTTAAAATTTTCTGATGAAAAAAATAAAGCTGAACGCGAAAATCTGCTGCTCACGACGGCAACTTCACAAGCTGCAAAAGAAATAGAACAGCTGTCCTTTTCGCAAAAACAGTCTTCTATATACAGACATGACCTGCGTCACCATATGAATTTTATAAAAAACTGTATTGAAAATAACGAAACTTCACAGGCTCTCTCTTATATTGATGAAATATGCACCGGACTTGAAAACAGCCGTTTTATCAGATATTGCAGCAACGAAGCAATAAATCTGATTTTGTCATCATATGCCGACAAAGCTGCTGCCCAAAACATAACTGTTAATTTTAATGTCACCGCATCAAATTTTGATTCATTTAAAATAGCAGATTTATGCAGCCTGCTTGCAAATGCTCTTGAAAATGCCCTCAATGCATGCACACACATTTCTGAAACTGAACAACGCTATATCAATTTAAAAATTTATGAAAAAAATGAACAGCTCTGTATAAATATTGCAAACAGCTACTGCTCATCTCCAAAATATGCACCTGTCTTTAAAGACGGTATTCCTGTATCATATCGTCCCGGCCACGGAATTGGCGTACAGAGCATGATTTCCGTCATGGAAAAATATCATGGTCTATACGGATTTTTCACCGACGACAGGGAATTCCGTTTTCAGGCGACTATTAATATGACGGGGAACTTGGGGATGTAGATAAACTCACGAATATCTGAAATAACATATGTGGATAAAAATCTCCTCCTTACGTGTAAAATCTCTCTCCGTTTTCCAGACAGATACTCGCGAGCCTCCCATTTGGTAGACCACATCCACAATCCAACATGTACACATTCTCCTGCTCATTTAACCAAATTGAACTTGACTCTTAATCAAGATATCATCAAGATATCTGCCTTTGGTATTATAATAACCATATCTCTTCATGATTAACGCTCCTTTCCTAGTCTTAAAATGTGTACATAAATACTGGGACGTTCCATAAAGGGATGTCCATATATTTCGGGACTGTTTATCAGTCGTTTTTTGGTGGTTTCAAAAAGTACACTTTTTGGCACCACCTCCTTAAAATGGGTATAAAAAAGAAGGTGTATTTCAACCTTCTATTTTGAGTAATTTACATAGCTATACAATATGCCTCTACGAATTTTAATGTATCATCACACATATAACGATAATGTATTTTCTAAGTGTATACATCTAAACAAATCCACCTATATCGTGTATTATTTTTTTCATTATATAAATAAAAAATAACATCGCAATATGACACATTATGAGGCTTATAAAAAGATTATCAGTCGTTATAACCTTTAAATATAATCCTATCCACGAAATAATTCCTGTAAGAATAAATGCAATAATCAAAGGGATAACATACTCTTTCAAAGCTCCTACACTTTTCTTAAACTCATTAATGGTAGAATCAAAAAAAATAAATCTTCCTAAAACTAAAACAATATAGCATAACAAAAACTCATCATATTCCATAGTTTTAAAGTATATCTTAAGAAATAAAAATAACATAATAACACTACAACTGCTTATCAGCCTAATATTTGCTTGATTTTCTTTCTTAAGCATATCTTGTTTCAATATGTAATCCAAAAAATTATTTAATAATATAGCCAAGACAATAAGTGCAATCATAATAATACCTAAATAATTTTGTAAAAACAGCATATATTTTTCTATGCAATAATAAACATACATCATTACTATAATACACGTATTACTTATAATTATTTCAAAAACTGTTTGAGCTATTTCATATGGTCGATTCACATATGCTTTTGCCATTGCATCTAATTCTGCCATTGTAGTGTTTTCATCTATTACTCTAGACTTATAAAGTATAATTCTCGTAATAATAAATATAGTAGCAACAATGAATAATAGTACCAAAACAGATCTTATCGCCCATGATGCAAAATTTTCATTTTCTATCACATTTATAATATGATTTACCTCCAAATTCTTTATACTTTTACCTTATTATATGTTCTTATTAATTAATCCAAAATGCTTCAACGCATCCCTAATATACTCCACCTTCTCCTGCGGACACTGCTTCACTTCTGAATTCTCTTTCTTTGACTTATTATAATTCTCGCCCATATCCAGCCCACACATCCGCTTCACCTGTGCAATATAAGAAGTATGCACATTCACACCATACTTGTCCTTCACATATTCTTTAATCTTTGAATAAGTAGCCTTTTCTTGTGGTGTATAATTACTCTCTTCATCAGGCTCCATTGTAACCTCAATCTTAGGTGTATCTTTTTTGAGGGATAATTTGACTACCGTCTCCACATGCAACGGCATCTTTGTTGGAACACACATTTTCTGCCTCGTGTTCTTCAAAAGAACACACATCTTTATCTTTCAACAAGTCATGATTATCGCTCATTTTTAAGCTCCTCCTTGTTGTCTACACAGCCTTTTCACAAAGATTCATATATCTGTCTCTGGCATATGGTATGCTTCTGTCATCCATACCCTTTAGCACAAATGTCAGCTTATACGGATCAGCTGTGCCATCCTCTTCCATATCACCGACAACGACTTTCTCCACAATACTTTCAAATACTACTCTGTCAAATTCATCAAGTACATCAGCCCCTTTAAGCTTCTGCCTGATGAGTTTCATCTTATCAGCAATATTCTTCTGTGATAATACGCAGTCAGAAAATAAATGCTTTTCTTCTTCACATTTATCCAACTTATTGCTAATCTCACTGTATTTATCGTCATAGGCTTCTTTAGAAATTTTATCATCCAGATACATATCAGTCAATTTTTTTCTCTTCTTTTCAAGCGAGGAAATCTCTTTCTCAATACGCTTCAATTTTTCTGTACTGTCGTCTTTGGATAATGTTTCTTCCACTGATGACAACACAGATTCAAGTACGTCATCAAAATTCTCTGCAAGCAACTTAAACATCTCAAGAAACGCATTTTCGATAACCACTTCATCTACGGCTTTGCTATGTGGGCAGTTTGCAATTCCCTTATTCGTTGCCGTCCGGCATTTCCATACCGGCTTTTTATGCTTTGTATCCTGATTATGGGAACGTCTGGTGAGATTAGTTCCACAGAAACCACACTGACACATACTGCTAAAAGCGTATTTTCTTGCAAACTTGATTCTCTCCGCATCTGATACATTTTCATTAGTACGATATCTGCTTTTTAAAATATCCTGAACTTTATCCCACTCTTCCTCTGAAATAATGGCTTCATGATGATTCTTCGTATAATATTTATTGGATTCACCGTGATTATCCAGACGCCTCTTTGATATCGGGTCTACTGTGTAAGTTTTTCCCATAAGCAAATCGCCCTTGTACTTTTCATTCTTAAGAATTCCCCTAACACCGCTGTCTGTCCACTTAACATTGCCCTTTTTATTGACCTTACCAAGCCTCGTAAGCTCCTTCGCAATTCTATATGCACCATATCCCTGCAGATACAAATCATAAATCAGGCGAACTGTCTCTGCTTCTGCTTCATTGATAGTTATACTCTTATCCTCCGGGTTATAATCATATCCGAGACATCCGTTAAATCCCATCAGCTCTCCTCTGGACATTTTCATCTGCACACCCATTGTCACATTCTGGGATAAAGACTCAACCTCATTCTGTGCAAGAGCAGATAAAAGTGATAACTGCATCTCACTTTCCATCTTTGATGTGTCAATATTCTCTTTTTCAAAAATTACTGTAACTCCCTTTACCTTTAGCATTCTGGTATATTGCAGTGTATCAACAAGATTTCGTGAAAATCTTGATACTGACTTCGTAATTACAATATCTATAAGACCATTCATACAATCATCAATCATCTTAAGAAACTGCTCTCTTTTCGTTGTTTTGGTTCCTGTGATACCCTCATCAGCGTATATCCCAACCATAACCCACTCTTTATTGGAATCTATCTTATCCTGATAGTACTGCTTCTGTGAATTAAAGCTCTGTATCTGCTCTTCTCCATTCGTGCTGACACGGACATATGCTGCTACTCTTTTTCTTGTAATAGTAAGTGGTTTTCCCATCTTTCTGCGGTCTCTGATAACAGGACCATCCACTTTCTTTATTACTTCTACCTGTTTTTCATCCATAGAAAACGCTCCTTCCCTAAAATCTGTCTGTATAAAATAAATTGGCAGTAACATCATTTCTGCTACTGCCTACACTATAATTCAAAATATAAATGTTAACGAATGTGCGGCTATGCTGTCATAAAAGTTATAACATCATATTCACTCATAATATGAATTCTTGTTCTACTGTACTCATCTTCGGTAATCAGTCCCTTGCGGAAAATCCACCCAAGTACAGCCAGTTTCTTGGCTAATTCTAATTCTTTTGCCATGTGTAAACACCCCCTTCTTAAAATACTAAACATATCACCTTCTTTTACCGAAATCTCAATTGTGATAATCATACCGTTGAAAGATACTTCATTTGGCTTTCTGCATATCACATGTTGTCAGTCTCACAGCTGACCTTTAGTCCCCCGAATCGCTTCGTGACCTGTGGGCTACTCCTGTTCGAGTCCGTTTCCCACCCTTGACGGAAGTGTCTTCACCCGCTCCGTTTCCTACCGGAAACATCTTCGCTGGTTCTGTTGGCATATGATAAAGCTCATTTAGTTTTCAATGTACAAAAAAGTTGTAGAACATATGTTTGTTCTATGTTATAATATTTATAGCCATTTCAGATATCTTCTGCTGTCTGCTGGCTATGTTTTGTTGTGATAATGATAGTAAATTTTGAGAATGAAACACATTGACGACATGTTGACTGGAAGTTGACATAGACATGGAGAAAGTATGAAAAATCAATTGACATTTGCACATGTGACAGGTGCATTACTTGACAATAAAATAAAGACTTACCCACAGCACCGGCTTGTGCGTGACCTGTTTTCGCTCTGCCTGTTGGATGAAGCCTCTGACTATGGTGAAGCTTCAGATGATAACATCACATTCAGCCGCTGGTGTAATGGAGCAAGACCTGTTCCTGTAGATATTCTGAATGAATACAAAAATGATACCGGGCGTAATCAGATGATTACGGACTTTAAGAACAAGATTATTCCTAATCTTATAAATGTTTCTAATACCAGATATTTGTTGGAAGATATGATTAATAACAGCCGAAAAATAATTGGCATTACCAAAGCTGATGAATTAATTGCCATTGATGATAATGCCACATTTTTTACAGATGTTATGCTTTACGCCATATTATCTGACCATAACAGAAAGAACCTGTATTCACCGGAGCTTACTGACATTCTGCTAAGTAATCGTTTGCCGGCTGTTGTAAAAGAATTCATCGGAAGAAATGATGAGATAAAAGAATGTGGCAGACTGCTTGCTTCTGAATCCGTTGTTTTCATAAATGGAATCGCAGGAATAGGAAAAAGTGAATTGGCAAAATATTATGCCAGCAGGAATAAAAAGAAATATACCAATATCATCTACCTGTTTTATTCCGGCAGCCTGCGAAAAGACATTGCAGCCATGGAATTTTCAGATGATACATCAGATATGGATGAGGATGCTCTATTTGACTCACATTACCGACTGCTACGCTTCCTGCATCAGGACAGCCTTGTGATACTGGATAACTTTAATGTACTTCCTAAGGATGATGCTTTTTTCAAAGAATTTGTAAAGAATGATTTTGAATTGCTTGTCACGACACGCTGTGAAGTAAAACAATATGCTTTGATTAAGATTAAAGAGATAGTATCTGAAAAAGACCTTTTACAGCTTTTTGCTTCGCATTGTCCTTATTCGGATAATGATACTGAAACAGTTAAACAGATAATAAGAGAAGTTCATTCCCACACCCTGACTGTCGTATTATCAGCTCTTTCACTTGCAGCAGGCGGTCTTGAGCCTGATGAATTACTGCATGAATTAAAGCAGTGTGGGATTAATATCACAGATAGTGAAAATGTGGAATTATATAAAGATGGGGATTATCATGATGGGCTTATGATTGAACATTTGCGTATTCTTATGCAGATCAGCCGGCTTAACTCTTCTCAAACCGATATACTTAAGAACCTGTCAATCCTTCCGGTATCCGGCGTGTATAAGAATCATTTCAGGAACTGGCTGCAGCTCGCCTCTTTGCATGATGTTAATTATCTTGCCCGATATGGTTTTATAACGGATGACATAGAGAATAAGAAAATAAACCTGCATCCTCTGATACAGGAAATCATATATGAGGAATTAAATCCTTGCATTTCCAATTGTCAGACACTTGTAAACAGTCTTCACTCAATCTGCTTGATGCATGGCTTAGAAGTCCGAAAGCCCGATAATACGATACAGGCTATGATAAGTGTTGTAGAAAACATCATCAATGATAATTCTGCCTGTTATCTGTTATTCCTTCAGGATATGTTTCCATATCTTGAAAAATACTCTGTCAGGGATTATATGTCAAAACTGGCTGACCGGATATCATGCCTTATGGAACAGGAGCATATCGATTCTGTCTGTGACAGAGCATTACTTTTAGACTATAAAGCAGAGCTTGCATACATGAGAAAGGATTATGATTTGGCTGTAAAAAAGCGTGAAAAAGCTATACACCTGCTTGAAAATGAAGATGACACTATGAACACCATGAATCAGAAACGCTATATCAATCTACTCTCAAATCTTTACAACAATCTGTCCAATGTATATCTTGCACTTAAAAAAGCTGATAAAGCGACCGAAGCCTTACACAAGGCATTTGAAATAAGAATTTCATATGCTGACACCGGCATAATTGAAACGCACGATATGCTTCAACAGATGCTTAACCTTGTAAATATGCTAATACTTGCTGGTGATTTAGAGCTTGCACGGCTTGTCCTTAATCAATATGATACTCTTGTAACAGATAACGAAGGCAACAATACTTTGGATTATGGCTGCTGCCGGCTTTCCGCCGGAATAATTGCATTAAAAGAAGGTAAACCAGTAGAAGCCGAAAAGAATCTGCTGGATGCAGAGAGTATTATCGGTGCTGCTATGGATACCGGGGATTCTGATTCAGCTTCATCTGATACTGCTGTTTCAGCATATGATAATTATGTTTCTAAGAACAACTATCTAAAATCTGTATACGGATATCTGAATAATCTATATGCCAGATGGCACAAGCCTGAGAAAGCACTGGAATATAAAGAAAAATTGCTGAATGCCAGAAATGAACAAAATAAGAATATCACACACAGAAACGCATAAACTATTAATGCCACTAAAAAAAATACTGTTTGACATCGCCAGATATCAATGGTATATTATTTGTAGTGGTTGTGCTACGGAAACTTGCGATGCCCGTAGCCGGTGGAGTTCCATGCGTGGGCTCCACTTTTTTTATGCCTGTTTCAGAAAGGAAATACTATATGGCAAAAAACTTTCTCACCTATGAGCAGCAGCTACATATTCTTGAATATGACAAGCAACTTGCTATTCCTAATCACGAATATGCCACTAAAAAACTGGAAGAACTCAGCTACTATTCTCTAATAGGTGGATACAAATCTCTTTTCAAACACGCTCCGTCAAATAAATATATTCATGGCGTTACTTTTGATGAATTAGTTTCTTTCTACTACTTTGATGAAGAGCTACGCACTTTATTTCTGAAATACATTCTTCATGTAGAACGCCATATAAAATCCATGTTTTCCTATCACTTCTGTGAAAAATATGGTGAACAGCAGTCCATGTATCTTGATATAAATAATTATAATCACACCAGAAAGAACCATCGTGAACTGCTTCGCCTGACTCATTCATTACAAAAAGTTATTGCTACACCTAGCAAATATGCCTATATTGAGCATTCAGTCAATACATATCACAATGTACCATTATGGGTTGCAACAAATGCTTTAACATTTGGGCAGATTTCCAAAATGTATCAATATGCAACTACTGATATTAGGACCAAAATCAGCAAAAACTTTCAGAATGTTTCAGAAAAACAATTGCATCAGTTTATCAACATTATAGGCAAATGCCGTAATGTATGTGCTCATGGAGAGCGTCTGTTCTCATTCAGAATAAACGAGACGATTCCTGATACTCTGCTACACAAAAAGCTTCAAATAACTCAAAACAATAATCACTATATATACGGCAAGCAGGATTTATTCGCAGTTGTAATTGCCCTACGCTACCTGATAAATAATGATGAATTCAAACTCTTTAAAACTGCTCTTTCAAAACTTATAAAAACTGTAATTAAGCAGTGTCCTCATCTTACAGAGAAACAATTGCTTGATAATATGGGGTTTCCTGCTAACTGGGATAAAATCAGCCGATACAGGAAAATATAATTTAATATCTATCCTGAGTTTATTGACATACGCATCCTGTAATGTTAATGTACATATGGTTGCGCTACGGAAACTTGCGATGCCCGTAGCCTGTGGAGTTCCATGCGTGGGCTCCACTTTTTTATTTTCCCCGAAGGTACCTTAACCTTACTACTTGTGTCAATAATTTGCATTATGAGAAGTTTCAGGATGGAACTGTAAAATGTATTGAAGATGA
>OGDD01002152.1_pt1 | contig 12663 bp, 14 predicted proteins | sample 1570301 | NCBI WGS metagenome assembly OGDD01 (sample SAMEA2581971, study PRJEB24529) | metagenome | biome: Human gut stool | place: China | collected 2011 | reverse complement strand
GGCAATGGCTTTCCAGGCTTCCTCGATGACAAGCACCTTGCGGTTCTTCTTGATGCGCATCTTCTGCAGGAACACGTCCATGATTATCAGCGTGACAAGCGGGAACAGCAGCGGATCATCCTTTATACTGTCAATCTCGAACACCACGAAGGTCTCGTCGAACAGCGAACTGTCCATGTTCTCGTTCAGGGTCTTTTCATGGTTGCCGCCCCTGTAGAAGTCCTTCATCATGTAGCGGTAAGTCGAGAGGTCTATGCCCGAAATGTGGTTCTCGTGACAGATGTCCGGAATACGCTGGACGGAGTATTCGTAAAATGAATTGAACGAGAGTTCTTCCACCTTCAACTCCTTGCGCCTGCGTTCCATTTCGTCTATCATGCACTCGATACGGCTGTTCCGTTCCTGCTCGCTTTCCTCACGGTTCCCGTCACGGTTGCGTTCGTCTATGGCGAGGCTTTTTCTCAGGTCTTCCCGCTGCATGGGCGTGAAGCCGTCGAAGCCGTTGAAATACGCATCGTAATAATCGGTGATTACATTTTCCACCAGACGGTCTTCCGTCTTCGTGACTGTTCCCTGCGTGCCCTTCCAGATCAGCAGGACAAGATTCTTTAGGAAGCCGGTCTTTTCCACGTTCATCTCTTCCTTGTGGATACGAAACGGGTTCATCGTGATGGGGCGTTCCTCCGTGTAGCTGATGTACTTGCCTCCCAGATACTCGCACAATCCCTCGTAGGAGTTTCCGGTATCGACCATTACGATGTCTGTACCCTGTTCGTGCAGCTGGCGCACGACAGAGTTCATGTGGAAGGATTTCCCGGAACCGCTCGGCCCGAGGGCAAAAAAGTTCGAGTTGTCCGTCAGCTTCTGTCTGCCTTCCTTGCCGGTGATGTCGATGGCGACAGGCACTCCCTGGCGGTCAGTGTAATAGACTTTCACCGGGGTGTCTTCGCTGTGCTGCACACGTTCCTTGTACATCAGGCACATCGCCGCGTCCGATAGGGTCAGGAACCGGTCATACTCTTCATTCAGGCTGTAGCAGTTGCCCGGGAACGAGCCGACGAACAGCTCCAGCTGGTTGTAGGCTCGTTTGGAAATATGGATTCCCATTCTACCGAAAGCATTCTCCAGATGATTCGTACACTTCTGCAGGTCCGTATCGCCGGACACGGCCACTATAAGGTTGAAATGGCTGTACACGAGCTGCTTGCTCTCGCGGGCAATCACCTCCTGTACACGTTTTATGTCTTCGACCGCTGCCTGGTTGCTCGGGTTGGGAATGCTCGCGTGCCGGTTCTTCTTCTTGTCCAGCAGCGAAAGTTCACGCTTCTGGTTGGGAAGGAAGATGACCTGGTTATAGACCACTGTATCGGCATTCGGAATGCTGTCAATGGCCGAGACAAGATCCACGGGCATTTCCGTGTTGTTCACTTCTATATTGGTATAGGGTCTGATCATCGAAGGCAGCGAGATGCAGTCCACGTCCACGAGACTGTACACCTTGCAGCGCTTGTCACCCATCGAGACGCTCTCGTCGTCCGACTTGAAGTTCGTCATCGAGATAATACGGTCCTTGAAGTTCATGGCGAAATACCGGTCCACGTAATCGCTTGCCTCGGATTTGTTCAGGAAACGCGCCTGCACGCCGCTGTCCCGCAACTGGTCCTGTACCTTGCGGATCTTGACAAGGAAATCACGCCATTTCTTGTTGTCGAACGAGAAAAGGCGGCTTTTCCTGGCTTCCTGCGTGATGGTCAGGTAACACATGCTGTCCGTGTACGCCCTTCCCTTGAAATACCGGAAATACGATTCAGAAAGGAACTCCTGCTTCCCGGTATCCTCGTTGACAAAACGCTTCCTCACGAAGATGTCCTGCTTGTGAATGGCATAACCTTCTCCCAAGGTCAGGGCAAGGGCGGAGAACAGATGCGTGAAATCGTAGTAGCTGTCTATGTTCGCCGAATACTTCTGTACCGGATTCTCGATCTTCAGCATGGCGGAATATTCGCCCGTCTTGGTGTACAGGACACCCACGCCTTCCGTGTCTTCCACCGAGAAATAGATGTCCTGGAAGATACGCTTGCGCTTGCCTCCGGTACCGAACGCATGGACGGATATGGCCATACCCGCGCATAAGGCAACGAAAATCAGGATAATGTATAGGGTCATTTCAATATACGTTCAATTAAATAGGGGTAGGCCCGTATCTCATACGAACCTACCCGCGTTCAACATTCAATATAGCCACACATTGCTGTGATGGTTTAATTTTGTCAGACCTTACGCGAGTAGGCATAGACGAACACGCCTCGGTCCGTTCTCTTGCTGTGCAGACCTTTCCGCTGCTTGAAGATGATTAGCACGATGCCCACCGACAGAATGACTGTCAGCGCGGCCAGTCCGGCCACGAATCCGGCAAGGCAGTAAGCGGCTATGAAGCCCGCGATGGCTCCGCCTGCCGTTCCTGCCGCCCAATAGATGTAGCGGCCCTGCAATCCCATCACTTCAAGAGGACGTTGCAGCCCCTTGAACAGCGGATAGTCCGGATAACGTGTTTCCTTGCTTTTCATCCCTCGGTACTTTTATGCGTCAATGCCGAAAAACAAAGGAAGAGCCTGTGCTGCTGCAATCAGGAAAAGACATGCACCAACCACCATCATGATCTTCTTCTTGACATCCTGCTCCTCGTTGTTCATGGCGATGTAAACGGAGATGGCGCCGATAATGGCGACTACACCGGCGATGGCATAGCAGAGCTTGACCATGACTGGTACATACTTGACAATTTCCTCCGCCACGGTAGATAGTGCGGTAGTACCGGCTGAATAGTCGCCGGCCGTACTCTGGGCCATTGCCGTGGTACCAGAGAACAAAGTGAGTGCAAGCATCTTCACTTTGGTGGAAACACCTTGGATGAATCCTTTTGCCTTTCGGCACATTTGTTTTACTTTCTGAAACATACTTGATCGTTTTTGAGTTAATATTTATGTATTGGATTGTTAAACAGCCTTATATGCGATAACCGAAAAATGCCGGAAGTACGATGGAGGCCCCGATGATGAACAGGCACGCGCCAAGCAGCGATAAAAAGGATTTGACGATGCCGTCCTCTCCAGTGTTCATCTTGATGTAGATCTGGAAGGCGGACACGATGACCAGAACGGATGCGATGGAGTAGCATATATACAGGACATACAGCATCATCGTGACCACGAAGTCGTGCATCGTGGCCAGCGCATCCGCTCCCCAGCTGTAGTTCACGCTGCCGCTCTTGGCGAAAGCCGCATAGGGTACAAGAATTAACAGGCATACTATCTTTTGCTTAATCGACATGCTACAATTTGTCTTTAATTGGTTTCCAGGCCATCTCCGGACGATTTTCCAGTTTGCCCCTGGAAAGCATCGCCTTGTACATTTCATCTGCACTGAAGCCATCAGACAGGTAGGGCGTGGTTTCCTCCATCTTTTCCTCCGCCTTGGCTTTGAGACGCTCCAGTCTTTCTTCCGGGGTCTCCTTTGTCTCCGGCTTTTTGTCCGCCGGCTTCTGGTCGGTGGCAGAATCGCCGCCTGATGCTGTTTCAGTATCGTATTGCTCGTTGCCGACACGGAACCCGGTTTCACTCTCGCTCACGGCAACACTCTCTTCGTCCTCCAGTGTGCCGAGGTCGAAAACTTCCTCCTCTGTCTTGCCGGTTCTCCTTTTTCCATAGAGATCCTGCATAATGATGACCGCGTAATAAATGAGGTACGCGACCGTCAGAACAATGGCAAAAATGAAATATGATCTCATATCTTTTAGTATGGATATTGAATTTTGTATTAGTTTGATTTCACAAATAAAAAAGGAGAATTTCGAACTACGAAATAATTGTGTATTAAACGGATGTTTTCTTTACAAGATTTATATCGATTTTGAAAATCGTACTATAAAATCGTACTATATCGCCTTAATGAACGGGAAAAATGAAGAAGTCAGGGCATAAAAAAAGCCCTCCGTTCAGGAGGGCTTCCATTGGCAGATTCGCTTTTTTTTAGGTCAGCGTTTCTTGCCTCGCAAGCAATCATTCAGATCCTTGTATTCGCTATATCGGACAGCTTCGTTGCTGACCCGTTCGCCGTATAGTCCGGCTATGGTTTCCACGGTCTTTTGCCCGGCAAGGTCGTTGTCGAGATAACAATGTATATGCAGGTATCTCTGCAGGTACATCAATGCCTTTTTCAGGTTGTTTACGGAGTTCATGACAAGGTAGTCGCAAGGCTGGTCTATACAAATGGTCCAGTTGCATGACTGCTTCAATGTCAGGTAAGACAGAAAGTCCATGAACCCCTCGAACACGCAGACCCGTTCCTGTATCTCTCCGCACTGATGTCCGATCAGGGAGATGTCCTTGTTCTTGATACATCCTTTATAATAGGCGTTGCGCATTTCATATCCGCCCGAAACATTACCGAACGCGAGGGCAAAATAATGCCGGTCACGCAATTCATAATGGATTTCCTTGCAGAACATACGTCCTATGTCAGCATCTATTTTCCGGGACTGAAGGTAAGAGTATAACGCGTGATGCCGTAACGGGACGACAATCAGATTTTTCATATCCGATTCCACGGGACGGGGCGGAAGAGCCTGGAAACGGACTTTCGGCAAAGGCATATCGCTGGAATGCCGCCCGATGTATGCCAGTACCTCGATTACCCTTTCAGTCTGGTAAAGGTATTTACCCAATTCCACGAGGTCGCCTCCGGTGGCCGCCCCAAAATCATACCATTCGTTCAACCGGTCATTGACCTTGAACGACGGCGACTGCTCATCCCTTAACGGCGAGAGATACCAGTACTGATCCGATTTAACGTATTGCGCATGGTGGCCGAGCTGCGCCAGAAAGTCCACTATGCGTACCTGTTTTGCTTCTTCTATAGTCATGGCTGTTTTCTTTCACTTGTTCACACGGAAATGGTTTAGTTTAGTTTTATTCCCTATATATATACATACTAAAGTAAACTGAAATATATATGCCCGCGCCCGGCTTCATTCTTCATCAAAAAGCCTTGCTTCCGCGGGGGTCATGTCATAGTAGAACAGCTTGTCCTGCTTGACAACAAGTTTAAGGTTGTCCGTCAGGTACTGCAGCAGTTTTATCATGACACTGCGGCCACGTTTGAAGCCTATGTTTTCATAAGAGGCGATCAGACGTTGCAGTACATTCTCAAAGCCCCTGATGGGTTTGCCGTCAAAGGCAGCGGAAAGGGCTTCCCGGTGCTGCTCGATGCTCAGCTCCGTAAAGCTTGTCCGTTGCCTGGGCTTCGGGGTGTCACCGAACGTGTGCCCTTCGGCGATGACCGGGAGCCCGTTGTCGTCCACGGTGAACGCGAAGGGTTTGAACTCCTTTTCCCGGATATGCAGGGCATGGACTTCACTGACAGACGGATTCTCGTTGCATTTGCTGATGACCAGTACTGTTTCCGCCTTGTTGCTCATCTCCGTACCGATATGGCCTCGTACATTGTTGTCCCCTTTGTTCAGGTGCAGCACGCAATGGATATGCAGGTCGTAACGAGAGGACCATTCCATCATTTTGTTGATTACCTCCACCGATTCGCTGGTGCTGTTGATGTCCAGCATAAGGTCGCGGATACCGTCAATGATAACCAGCCCGTAACCTTTACCCTGACGAAGGGCATAGTCTATCACACTTATACGGACTGTCGGAGAATACTCCCGCAGGCAGATGAAATCAAGGTTCTCGCTGTCTGCTGTGGTAGGAAGCCCGGCCAGACGCAGAATACGTTCCAGCACCGTGTGACAATGATAGCGGCTCTGCTCGGTATCGACATACAGGATCCGGCGTTTGCCTTCCGGCAGATGCGCCCGGTAGTTCAGCACCTGCTTACCTGCCAGGGAAGCGGCGACAAGGGCGGAGACATTGAATGTCTTCTTGGATTTTGCCTTGCCGGTCGATGCACTGAAATTGCCGAGAGTCGCTATGGTCGAATTGTCAATCCAGATAATTTGCGGCGGGGTCTCGTATGTATCCGTCGCCTTGATTTGGGAAGCTGAAAGAATATCTGACAGACGGGTCTCTTCCAATCCCATTCCCGTCTTCTGGTCAGTTCTTCTTTCGTTTTCCATGGCGTTTCTCGTTTAAGAAGGGTTGTACTGCTGCCGCCTCGTGTGCCATCCGCGTGGCATCATCGACGGCAAGTTCATGATTCTGCAGGAGCCATTCGTCCAGTTCCTCCTTGGCAAAGTAGATCATCTTGCCGCGAGGCTTGTAGTGAGGAATCTCCTTGTTGGCCGTAAGTTTATACAGCATACTTTCTGATACCCCGATGTACATGCAGGCTTCCGAAAAAGTAAAGACCTTTTTGGTCGCGTAAATGTTCTTTTCCAGCAATTCCACCCGTTCCAGAAAGCTCTCGACCGGTTCCAATTTCCGGATAATCGCTTCAAGGGCCGTGAGCCGTTCGCTCAACCTTTCCATGAATGTCAATCTGTTGGACATATTATTCGTGATTAAATTAGACAATAAGAGATGCACCTCTGTTTGTAACGCGTTGTATACAGAGGCAAAGGTAGAGTGTGAATATCTAAAAGCATTGGATGACAGTATGATACCGGTTTGGTAGCATATCAGTTATCATACTTTTGCTTTTCACATGGTTGACTTCTTAGCACTTCCTTTCATTCCTTCAGTTGGCTTACAAACTTTCTGATATTGTAAGCGGTTGAAGTCATTTTGTTCCTGACCAACGAAAGCGTGGTGGATATGCTCGTTGCGGATATGAAGTGCGAGCCGTCCTTGGATTGCAGGAAACGCCCTCTTTCGAGGACTGATTGCCAGTAAGGCTGAATGAATGAATTCTCAAGAAGGGCATCGAACAGGATAGCCACACGGCGCACGCTGTTCACCCGAAGACAGAAACCTATCTTGCAGGAGAAGAGAGATTCCATGTCGTCAATAGTTACGGGAGAACAGAACAGATGATAAGTATTGGCGCAAGAAACGATACCGGCCAGTTGTTTGCGCGAAAGACTGCAGTCAAAAGAAAGAAATGAAAACTTTGCCGGATTACAATCGGAAGATGCCAGTTCCGATGTGTCATACTTCCGCTTTAGTTCCATGCACTCCTCGAAAGAGAGGCTCGGGGCGGAAAAAAGCGGTTGGATAAGGTAGGGGCAGTCGGTCAGCAGTCCCTTGACGATGTGGATGTTCATTTCGTGGCAGTTCCGACAGACCGCGTTATCGCAGTCAATATACCGGTGACTGTTCACAAAATCCTCCACATAACGGCGATACTGTTTGCCGTGGATTTTGACCTCCTGGAGATAAACTGTTTTTGCTTCGGTAAGCAGGGCGAAAAGTTCTTCCGCCACGTCCTGTGCCGATTCAATGTGATGCGGGTGTTTGCTCCCCTCAAAAAGAGAGAAGGCCTTTGTCAGCTCTTGTCATGTCGATTTACATTTTATTGGTTTATAATAATATATCATCATAAAGGTATCGTTTTTCGATTGTATCTGCAATCGATGACGCCCTTAAAATATCTACTTGTAAATTTGACATGATATGGTATATCATTGGTCACTCAAACAATCCGTTGACCAGGTTGACCGCATCATCCTTTTTCTGGTTGATGATTTTGGCGTACACCTGTGTCATTTTCACGTCAGCATGGCCGAGCAGCTTGGATGTCGTATATAAGTCTGCTCCGAGTGTCAGCATCATCGTCGCGAACGTGTGCCGCGCCGTATGGAATGTAAAACGCTTGTTTATTCCCGCCGCTTTTGCCCATGGTTTGATAAGAATATTGACCATTGCTGGGGACGGCAGGTCAAACACATGGTCATCAGGAGTTTTGTCTCCACGCGCAGGCATCCACTTCAACGCTTCCGGGGAAAGCGGAAGATAAATCGGTTCCTTGGTTTTCTGCATTGAAACCGACAGACGGTATTGTCCACGATCAACGAATACATCTTTCCATTGCAACTTGATTATATCACTGATTCGCAGACCGCAGAAACAAGAGAACAGATAGGCACCTTTCACGGATTCATTTTTCATCGGGGTTGCGATCAATGCACGCACCTCTTCAATGGTCATGTATGACCGTTTGCTTTCAGGCAGACGGATCTTTTCCGACTTGCTGATTTTCGTGAAAGGATTGGACTTGATGATCTCGGCCCTGACAGCCGCATTCAAGGCTCCGTTCAATACCCGGTAATAAGTATGCAGTGTGTAATTCGACACTCGTTTGCCTCTGGAACGGTATTCGGACTGAAGGTAGTCAAGATAATTCTGGCAGAATGTCTTGTCTATTTGATCCATCAACATACGTTCTCCCGCATAATCCTTCAAGATGCGTATAGTGATGTCAATTTGATAACCGTCCTTTTTGCCACGCTTGGCCTGGTTCTCCTTGTAGGTATTCATCCAGTCAAGCAGGTAAACTCTCTCTTTGGTTTCTATACCGGCCTCGCCGTTGGTCAGCTCGATAATACGTTTGGACTTGATGGCATTGGCGGCATTCATAGTCGCCTGATTCTGCCGACGGGCATTGTTATCCGTTTCCGGAATGAGATACAACTTAAGATATTCGTATGTTCGTTTTCCGAAACGGTATATATCAAGATACAGACTTTGGCTTCCATCTGCCAGCTTCTTTGTCCGAAGGCGGACAGGCTCTTTTACTTTTGTAGGCTTCTTTACTCGTGGCATATCGATCCCTTCATAATTTTGTTTCTGTTGCAAAGATATGAATAAAGGTCGATATTGAGAAACAAACGAGAAACAAAATTGTACCGAAAAAGAACCAATCAACTGAAAAGAAAGAAAACAACTGAAAACATCAAGTACACTATAATCAATTGTAAATAAGCGGTTTTATTTGCACTTGTTTAGCTCTTGTTTTCATTTTAGGGCTTTACTTTATAAATCTGGAAAATTTCAAAGTACAAGGATAGGCAATACGACACTCATCACCGTGCGTAGTTATATATCATTATCCAGATATAGACTATTCGGTGTGGGGTATTGTTTATTTGTACTTGGGCTTACCAGAGCCTCCTGCCAGATAAACGAACGACTCCACACTTTCTTTTTATTCGTAACCCATCGTAGTAGGAGTCGATACGGTACAAATCTTATTTTTATGAAACAAAAAGCTTTTGCCTGGGGATTCATTTTCTTTTTTGTCGTCACATTTATTGCGCTTTGGGGGGATGATGGATTTTCATCAATAGACATTTGGGGATTTGTTCTTGTATGTATTCCATGCGGTTTTGTCGGTTTTTTAGGCGGTGCTATTGCGATGGTAATGGTTAAAAATAAAAGGAAAGAAGACGAGGAATAATTTATCTGCCTATAATTGATCGAAGCGGAAATTAAATTACAGGAATCGCAGAAAAGATGAATTTATGAAAAAAATACTACCTATTATTGGCTTGGCCTGGTTGCTGTTGTCGTGTAACAGCGAACAAAAATACAGGCAGTTGGCTGAAGAGTTTTTGAAAGATATTCCTTCCGAAAGGGTCATAGCTACATTTACGGATGTGGATCGGCATTGTATTTTTTACATTAAAGAGGCTGAGTTCGATGAGGGAAAAACCTTTTTGGTAGAAGGTGATGCCGGAGGGGATAAATACCATAATATTATAAAGTATGATCTTAAAACAAAAGAGTATTCAAGAATATTACGGAACGATAATACGGAATTGACTGCAGGTTTGGAGGATGCCGCCGAATTCGCTGTAATCGACCATTTTGAAGCTAACAGCAATTTTATTTTGATTGCTTCCACGATCAGATATGCCCACTTGTTTGGTCGGTATTCTTATGATAAACTCGCTTTATATAATGTAGATGAAAACCGATGGCATTATCTCGGCGGATTTCCGAGTTCGGATATACAAATGACGGAAGAGAGAATATGGTGTCGTTCAGAATATTTCCCGTTTGTTTACAGTGATTATTTCGGGCCTTTGAAATGGGTAAAAGTATTCGATATGAATGGGGATTGCATTGAAAATTATGTGTATGACGAGTTATCCCAGAAATCTTATGATGCTCACAGGTTGATAGAGAATGAAGATGTCGATTATGCGAACGAGCTGTTTGGGGAAAATTTCGAGTCCTATATGAAGGGAATTACCTATTCGGCCGATAACCTTATTGAAGAGCATAGTAAGAATCCTGTGGTTTTCGATAACACCTATGACGGTCAGGAGATGCTGATTTTGGGGATTGTCGCTGATCTGGTGAGGGACGAGGAGCGGGATTGGAAGTGGATGCTTATCGACTGGGTGACTGTTACTCACTACTATTATTATATCGAGTTGCGGGGAGAAGATCACTTTTTCGACACCTTGACTTTTAAAGTGGAGAGTGAAGATGAACTCGCGAAGGTCAATAAAGGAGAAGGGGCGTTCATCCGGGCTAAATACAAAGATGGCCGGTTCGTGGATTGCAAGGTGGTGGACCAGAAAATCTGGGAGGAATATATGGAGCAATACAAGGAATATCTGCGTCAGCAAAGAGGGGATTCTTTGTAAGGACCGCAGCTTATCGGTGTTAGGACGATTTATGCTCGGTAGCCTGCGATGTCGAGTCTTTGCAAATTTACCGTTGCGGTTTGCGATCGGAACTGTATATCCGATTCTATCTTGTGGCTGGGGAGGCAGAGCCAATGGGTGTGTATTTTTCCTCTGCCTCCTTTTTTTCGAGAGGGGCCGGAGCGAAATATCTGCCTTCGTCTTATCGGGAAGTGAATGCGCATATAAAAATTCAGCCGGACTTCTTTACAAGTCCGGCTGAATCGGAAAAATACTTTTATACAAGAAAAATTCGCTTAATTGATGTTTTTACGGTCGGGAACCGTGTTGGGCGATGCAGCTTCCATGTCGGTTTGCAGCTTGACCATCTGAATGGCCGCCGCCGCCGCTTCGTTGCCCTTGTTTCCGTATTTTAGATCGGAAGAGCGTCGTGTAGGGAATATTCCACTGTATCTGCAACTGGGTGATACCCTGTGTCACGCCCTGGCAGATGAAATCGAAATGGCGGGTTTCACCCTGAACGACGCAGCCCAGAGCGATCACCGCATCCACGTCCGTATATTCGGCGAAAAACTGGGTACCGAGAGTCAGCTCGAAAGTGCCGGGGACATATTTGATCTGAATATTCAGGTCGCTGCATCCGGCGCTGCGGAGGGTTTGGACCGCTCCCTCGAGCAGGGCTTCCGTGATTTCCCGGTTCCACTCCGCTACGACGATGCCGAACTTCATATCGGCTGCCGACGGCAGCGGGGCGTCCAACTGCGAAAGGTTGTGATGCTTGGTTGACATGCTTGGATTCGGGTGTTTCGCGTTATTGCTGGATCGTGCCCATCAGTTTTTCTGCATTCTGTGCTTCGGCCGATGCAGGGAATTCGTTTTGAATCCGCTGGGCGAATCCGAGCGCCTGCTCTTTGTTGCCCATGGCATTGGCTGCCAGAGCCGCTTTACGCAGGTACATCGGGGCCGTCAGGTTGTTGTCCGAAACCTTGGCTGCCTTCTCGAACAGTTTGATCGCTGCGGCATAATCGCCCTTCTCGACGGCGATATCGCCCTGCAGACCTATGTTCTGGGCATTGACGATCTCTGCGGGAATGCCTTTGGCCGGTTTGTATTTTGCCAGGTAGGTGGCCGCGTTGTCCAAGTCGCCTAAACGCAGGTAGCAGATGCCGGCATAGTGCTTGGCCAGGTTGCCCGCACGCGTGGAACCGTACTGGTCGATGACATCGAGGAAGCCGGGGCCGTTGGCATCGCCTTCGAGAGCCAGCTGGTATTCGGGCGTGGTCGATTCGAACCGGTACTGGGCCTGAGCGATCATCTCGGCCGCCTTACGCTCGCGGGGCTGTGAGATCAACTGTCGATAGCCGAAGATGGCTGCGGCGAGTACGAAGAGGGCCAGCAGCGCGATGATCATCGATTTGCTGTTTTTCTCGAAAAACATCTCGGTTTTATTCATCGCTGTGCCGAGTGCTTCCTGCTCGTTTTGCTTTGTCATAGAAATATGCAGTTTTAGTTTGAATTTTCGCTTCTAACGTGCAAAAATACATTTTTTCTTTGAATAATGCCAATATCTGCCGAGAATTGTAGAGCCGCCACGAAGAAAAAAGATGAATTTCACCGGATGATGACCGCATTGACCAGTCGGATTTTCGAGCGGCGGTTGATTTCGGCGCCCAAGGCTTCGCGCTGGTAGAAAAGTTCGTTGCGCAGAATGCTCGAACGGATGCGGACGTGCAGAATGTGATTTTCGAGCCGCAGCTCGGTGGTTTCGGCGTCGGCTGCCGGACCGACGATCTCGCGCCAGGTGTCGCGCAGCCGTCCTTCGGCGACTTTGGCGGCGACGTAAGGACGCTGGAAAAATTCGTCGAGCAGTTCGCCGACGGTGACCGTCTTGCTTCGTTTCATCGCACGATTCCTCCGTTTTCGACCGTGAAGAGCGAGTAGTCGTCACCTGTTTTGTCCAGAATGGTGCGCAGACGCGTCGGGTTGCAGTCGGTGATGAAGATCTGTCCGAAACCGTCGTCCCCGACCAGCCGGATGAGCTGTTCGACCCGCCCGGCGTCGAGTTTGTCGAAGAGGTCGTCCAGCAGCAGGATCGGTTTTTCGCCCTTTTCCCGGGCGAC
>OGDD01002135.1_pt1 | contig 12750 bp, 16 predicted proteins | sample 1570301 | NCBI WGS metagenome assembly OGDD01 (sample SAMEA2581971, study PRJEB24529) | metagenome | biome: Human gut stool | place: China | collected 2011 | reverse complement strand
AAATAGCTACTAACAAACCGGGCTAACGCTTACAGCGTTCCCCGCTTAGCCATTATAAACAGTAATGCAAAATATGAAACAGAAAATATACCATATCATTATCTTTTTACTCTTTTGGTTTTGTGGAGTAGCCTATTCACAAAATCCCAAAGCAGATATTTTGCAGCAAGACCTTTCGGGCTTGTTTGACAATTTAAGCATGATTGGCATATTAGGAGAAGATTGTAGCCGAATTGATATTCATATTACCGAAGTTCGGAAAATGGATAGTAGAGAATATGAGATAAAGGGTATCAGTCGTACCCGATTATCCGTAATCTGTCCGTTTAAGGGAAAGGTTTGTGTAGATAGCATTTCTTCCTGTTCCCAAATGATAAAAAGTGAATATACGGAATTGGACGGTTTCATATACGGGTATTACTCGTTTGCGGAATACGGAGATAAACGATATAGCGGTACATTCTCCGGTTCTTTCAAGCAGGGGTATCGGATGAGCGGACAGCAAATAGAGAAAGGACGGAATGAAATAGCAGAACTGAAATTGAACTTATCTGAATATCGGGGTAAGTGGAAATCCGCAAAGGGACTGACAAAAGTCTGTTCTTGGGCAGATGAGATTATACCCGATACTCCTGCAAACTTCTGCTGCGATGCCCCGATACGATTTCGTACCGCCCGTCCTCCTTCGGTCGGAGGGTGACAGGGGTGATGATCCCGCGCTCCTTGATGCTCTGGACAAGCTGATCCATGTCCTCGTCCAGCTTCACCTTGAAGGGGTGGTCGGGGAAATCGTCGATCTCCGAGATGGGAATATCATAAATGCGCGGGAGTTTATTTTCCTTTCGCTCCGCGTCATTCATGAAAAGCTCATCGTACCCGGTCAGGCCCAGATCGATTTTTTGCACGCTCTTCAAGCTCTGTCACCTCCTTTGTGAGTGCCTCATACGCTGCTGCGACCTTGCCGTTCCTGTCATGGGAGAAGATGCTTTCTCCGGAAAGACTGCACTCCGCTGCTCTTACCGAAAAGGGAATTTCAGACTCGAACACGCGGATGTTTTCTCCTACTGAAGAACGGAGCGATGTGATAATCGACTTTGCATTGTTGGTGCGGTTATCTACCATCGTCAGCAGAATGCCGTCGATCCTCAGTCTCGGATTGATCTGCCGCTTGATTTTCGCAATCGAGCGCAGAAGCAAGTTAAGACCTTTGGTTGACAGGAAGTTCGGCTGAGATGGAATAATCACACTGTCTGCCGCAGCAAGCGCATTGACCGTCATCATTCCCAGAGAAGGCATACAGTCGATAAGGATATAGTCGTAGTTCTTTTTCATACCCTCGATACAGGATTTCAGAACGTACTCACGGCTCATAACATTAAACAGGCCCGTTTCCATGCCGGACAGTTCAATATTGGAAGGAAGCAGATCAACGCCTTCATTGTGGGCGATAATCGCGTTGCCGGGAGGCTGTTCATCTTCTATAACCGATTGCATAAGCGTAGATAGCGACACATCCAACTCGTCAGGGTTCTTTACACCGAGGCTCACCGTGAGGCTCCCTTGCGGGTCAGCGTCAATCAGTAAGACCTTATTTCCGGTGTTTGCGAGTCCCACGCCGAGATTGACTGTAGTAGTCGTTTTGCCGACGCCGCCTTTCTGGTTCGTGATAGCGATCACCTTACAGTTTTCCATGCGTTTTCCTCCTTTCTTGGAATTCACGACCCATTAAGCTAAGCTCTGGATCATGTAAAAGCGCAGTATTTGTTCTCAACGCCCTCTGCGCTATAGGAAGTCATCAAGCGACTGTGTGCTTCACAATCTCATAGGAGTCTCACCTCTGCCGGGTTCTCCGCCAGCCCCGTAGGGAAGTATCATTGTCCTCAAACCTGTCATGGCCATATCAGGAGCAACCCGATATTTACAACACTGGATTCTCGCAGGAGCGTACATGCTGCTCGGCTCATCAGTTTGATTAAGGTACTTGATGACCTGTTTATTTAATTTTCAAAGATCATGAAGCGGCACCTCTGTTAGTTTTTGAAGAGCCCCTTCACTAAGTAAGGAATTAGAGGGGGTGTTTTTATGGGTGCCCTTCAAAAAAATTTTTCGGACAAAACAAAAAAGCCCTTGTGAAATCTTAGGTGATTCCACAAGGGCTACAAGATGGTTTTATTCGGTTTTCTTTACTTCACGTTGTGACAAAGCGTTTCAAATGAAAGAGATAGGCAGGATAAGCGCCGATATTGTTACCCCCAAATGCCTAAAAGTTGTTCCCGTGGTTGTCCCCGAAGTTGTCCCATAAAGACGAAAAAAGGGGAGTTGTCCCCGAGTTGTCCCCGGTAAAAACGATTTGGTTGGGTCAGGTTGAGCCAGAACAGGACAAAAAGAAAAACCCCGGAAACCGTTGAGTTTCCAGGGTTTTTGGGCATTTTGAAGTCTCGATCAGCGCTTGGAGAACTGGGGCGCGCGACGGGCGGCCTTGAGGCCGTATTTCTTACGCTCCTTCATACGAGGATCGCGGGTCAGGAAACCGGCCTTCTTCAGGACGGGGCGGTACTCGGGGTTGACCAGCAGCAGGGCGCGGGCCACGCCGTGACGCAGAGCGCCGGCCTGACCGGACACGCCGCCGCCCTCGACGGTGGCAACGATGTCCACCTTACCCAGGGTATCGGTGGCGTTCAGGGGCTGGCGGACCACCATCTTCAGGGTCTCCAGGCCGAAGTAATCGTCGATGTCGCGGCCGTTGATGGTGATGGAGCCGGTACCGTTGGGGAACAGGTGCACCCGGGCCACGGAGGACTTTCTGCGGCCGGTGCCGTACAGATAGGGATTCTTGGACTGATACATGTTTCTTTTCCTCCTTACTTGACCAGCTCGGGCTTCTGGGCCTCGTGGATGTGCTGCTCACCGGCATAGATGTGCAGGCGCTTCAGGGAGTCCTTGGTCACGGTGTTGCGGGGCATCATGCCGCGCACAGCCACGCGCATCGCAAGCTCGGGCTTCTCCTGCATGAGGATGCGATACTTGGTCTCCTTCAGACCGCCGACCCAGCCGGAGTGCGTACGATAGTACTTCTGCTCCATCTTGTTGCCGGTGAGGACAGCCTTGGAAGCGTTGATGATGATGACGTTGTCGCCGCAGTCGGCGTGCGGGGTGTAGGTGACTTTGCGCTTGCCGCGGAGCAGGTCAGCCGCAGCAACGGCGGTCTTGCCCATGGGCTTGCCGGCAGCATCGATGACGTACCACTTACGCTCGATGTTGCCCTTGTTCGCCATAAAAGTGGACATGGTGTGTTTCCTCCATATTGATCTATGAATGAAAGCTTGTGCTTTACATTTTTGTTGTCCCTTGGTAAAATCGGAACGAGTTTATTTATAGCATTTGGGCGCGAGAATGTCAACACCATTTTAATTTAGCGCAAGCAATGCTCGTAAATCCTCTTGTTTTCTTTGATTATCTCTCAATTTCTCAAATCGCAAAATCGAAATTCTTTTATTTTTCGCAAGGAGCTGTACCTATGCAGGAAATCTTGGGCCTCGTGCGCCGCTGCGTTACGGACTACGACATGATCCAGGAGGGCGAGACGGTCGCCGTCGGCGTCTCCGGCGGCAAGGACTCGCTCGTCACGCTCACCGCGCTCGCGCGCCTTTCCAAATTCTACCAGAAGCCGTTCAAGGTCGTGGCCATCACGGTCGAAACGGGTGTGCCGGGCATGAGCTTTGATGCCGTGGCCGACTATTGCGCGGCGCTCGGTGTCGAGTACATCCGCGCAAACGTGCCGATCTACGAGATCGTGTTTTTGGAGCGTAAGGAGAAAAATCCCTGCTCGCTGTGCGCCAAGCTCCGCCGCGGTGCGCTTTCGACCGCGATGAACGAGCACGGCATCAAAACGATCGCGCTCGGCCACCACTACGACGACGCGGTCGAAACACTTTTGATGAATCTCCTCTTTGAGGGCCGCATCGGCTGCTTCCAGCCCGTGACATACCTGAGCCGCTCGAACGTGACGCAGATCCGCCCGCTGCTCTATGTGAAGGAGCAGCAGGTGCGCAATGTCGCGGCAAAGCTCGATCTTCCCATCGTGCACAATCCCTGCCCTGCCAACGGTGAAACGCGCCGTCAGGAGGTCAAAGAGCTCATCGAGTCGCTCTCCGAGCGCTACCCAGACCTCAAGCAGAAGCTCTTTGGCGCGATGCAGCGGTATCCGCTGTACGGCTGGGATACAAAAAATTCGGAAAAGTGACGTTGTCACTTTTCCGAGAATATTTCACTGCGCTTTGTGCCTCGGTTGGCCTCTGAAAGAGGCCAATTCGACACACGCTTCGCGCAAAGTGTTTTCTGCCACGCGCATGTCGCGGCAGAAAACGATTAAAATCTTTTCGTGCCTATGGGCACCTGGGCAGCCGTTAGCAGCTTTGCTGCTCTACGGATGCCGCGTACCCCTCGCGGGTAAAAACTCTACGAGGCTTTTGTCCTATGTACATTAAATAAACACCAGCCTCAGCAAGATCAGCAGCGCGAGGCCCGGCACGCCGAGGACGGCGATGACGAGAGCGTTGAAAAGATTCAGCCCCAGCGAAAGCTTGGCGAGCACGCCGAGCGCGCTTAGAATGCCGAGCAGCGCAAAGCCGAGTAGCGTGTTAACGAGCAGCTTGCCCGCGAGCTTCAACGGCGCGGCGAACAGCCTGAGCACCGCGAGCAGCGCAAACACGGCAAACAGGACAAGCAGTATTTTTTCCGTTATCCCCATTTTGCGACCCCCTCGCTGCACGTTTTGTACACGGCTTCGCCGCTGCGCTCCTTGATCTGGCGCAGCAGGTAGTCATAGCGTGAGAGCTCGGCGTTGATCTCATACACGCAGGCGTCGACGAGCTCCGGCGCGCAGACCGCGTTGAAGCGCGCGTACGCCTGCGACAGCGCGACACGCGTGTCGCGCAGCTCGCTGAACAAGTCCTGCATGGATGCATCGCGCGCGACGTCACAGCGCAGCAAATTGACCTTTCGCATGTTTTCGCCCTCCCATACCTCTGCAATGTCAGTGTATGGAAAGTGTGGACAAATATTCCTCTTTTCAAACAAGGAGCCAAGTATGGAGCATGAAGATTATATGCGCGAGGCGCTGTCTCTCGCGCGCGAGGCCGCACAGGAGGGCGAGGTGCCCGTCGGCTGTGTCATCGTCAAAGACGGCGAGATCATTGGCCGAGGCCGCAACCGGCGTGAGGAACTGCAGCGCACCTCCTCGCACGCAGAGATGGAAGCCATCGCACAGGCAAATGAACGTCTGCGCTCCTGGCGGCTTGACGGCTGCACGCTCTACGTGACGCTCGAGCCCTGCCCGATGTGCGCGGGCGCGATCGTCAACGCGCGCATCCCGCGCGTCTACTATGGCGCGCGCGACGAGGCGATGGGTGCCTGCGGCGGCGTGCTGAACCTCTTTATGGAGCGCTTTCCCTTCCGCCCCGCGCTCGTGGGCGGTATTCTGAAAGACGAATGCCGCGCCGTGCTGGCCGATTTTTTCCGCACGCTGCGTTCGTAAAGTAATTTCGCTTTCGTGCGTCATTTGACCGCCGGTCAGGAATTGCTGCTGCGTCATTACTGCGTCCGAGATATCGACAGTTTGGCACAGTCTTGCACAGTCCCGTGCAAGCTGCAAACGACTGTGGCGCAAGGATTTTCCTTGATTTGCAAGGGTTTCCGGATTTTCTTTCTATTTAACACTTTTGTAACACTTTCCCTCGAACTTTGTTAACATGCGTCCTTTATCTTAATTCTTGCAAGAGACAATAGCTTCTTTTCATCCAATCTTCCATCTTATAAGAAAAGGGACGCCATGAGGCGTCCTTTTTCGTTATATTCTGATGTAGGATGGCGTCACGGATCGAAGTCCGCCGCCGCGCCGATACCGAGCGCGATGCACACGCCGCCGGCGTAGAAGAGGATCTCGGCAAGCGTCGGGCACGCGGCCAAGGCCGCCGCGCAAAGGATGACGCTCATCGTGCTCGCGGGCATCAGCAGCCGCGGTGCGCCGCCGCGGAAAGCAAAGGCCGCAAATTCGAGCAGCAGCACCGTCAGCGCCGCGAGCGCCAGCGTTTCGACATAGTAATGACGCAGAATCGGGTCCGTCGCGTGCTCGCGGTAGAAGAGGATCAGCGCAAGCACCATCGCGCACACAGGCACGAGCAGCGCAACGCCTGAGAACTCCGCCTTGCGGCGCAGCGCGGTCGTAGCGTACAGCAGGCATGCCGCGCCGACTGCCAGAAAAACGGACAGGATCATCGTAAGCGTCGTGCGGAGCGAGAACACCAACGAGCACACCGCCGAGCCGATCAGGGCAAAGCTGCCGAGCACCATCAGCAAGACCGCAAGCGTCGAGCGGTCAAAGGCGAAGTAGAGGTCCATGCTGCCGCACAGCTCGCGCTGAGCGGGATAGCGCCGCGCCATAATGACCGCGATGACCGCTGCGACGACGAGCACCGCAGGCAGCACCATCGTGTTTAAGTCCATCGGGACGGGAAGTCCGTCCGCGTCAAAGCCGACTGCCAGCAGGCGGAGGCGTGCCAGCGCCGCTGCCGCAGAAAAAAGCACCAGCAAAAGCCAATGAAGAATTTTCACAAAACCGAACCCTTTCTTTTTCCGGAATACGGCGCGCACAGCGCCGGAAAACATCTATTTATTGATGATAGCACACTCATCCCCGTTTGTCCATGAATCATTTTGCGGACAAGTCGGTCATACACTGATAAAAACACTGTCACTTAAGCATCGCGGCCATGGGCCGCAGGGAGGAACACGCCTTGAAACAGCTTCTTCGCATCACGATATTATTGATCGGCCTCATCTGGATCCTCGCCTGGGCGGCGGCAGGCCGCTTTGACGACACGCCGAACACACAGGACGGCTCGGAATCTCCCCTGCCGAGCGGTGAGATCGCCGCCCCCGGCGAGCGCGACAGCGCAAAAACGCTGCGCGTCCAAATTCAGGGCGAGGTCCAGGAGATGGACATGGGCACATACCTTCTCGGCGTGCTGCGCGCGGAAATGCCCGCCTCGTTTGAGGAGGAGGCGCTCAAGGCACAGGCCATCGCCGCGCGCACTTACACGCTCTATCGCATCCGCGGCGGCGGCAGCGCGAACCACCCTGACGCCGACGCCTGCGACGATCACACCTGCTGCAAGGCGTATTTGAGCGCCGAACAGGCCGCAGCCAACTGGGGCAGCATGGCCGTCTACTATGAGGAAAAGCTCGCCCGTGCCGTGAGCGAAACGGACGGCGAGGTCATTTTGTACGACGGCGCGCCCATCCTCGCTGTGTTCTTCTCGTCTGCCGACGGCAGCACGCAGGGCGCAGGCGACGTGTGGATGAACGATCTGCCGTATCTCCAAAAGGTCGATAGCCCCGAGACGGAAGAGCTCGTACCGAACTACTACTCGGTCGCAACGTTCACGGCAGCGAAATTCAAGTCTCTCATCCTCGCTGCCAAGCCGGACGCCGACCTCTCCGGCAGCCCAGAGGACTGGATCAAGGATATCGTGCGAAATGACTCGGACTATGTCGCCTCCGTCACGGTCGGCGGCGTCAAGCTGCGCGGCAATGACCTGCGCACGATTCTCTCGCTGCGCTCGCCGTCGTTCACCGTGGAACACAAGGACAATGCCTTTATCTTCCACGTCACAGGCTACGGCCACGGTGTCGGCATGAGCCAGTACGGCGCAAATATCCTCGCCAAGCAGGGCCTTTCCGCCGAGGAAATCGTGCAGCACTATTTTTCGAACACCACCGTCGGCTATTATGACGGCTGAGGCATCGCGGATATTGCAAAGCGGCGGAAAAATTGCTATAATATTAAGATAAAATACGCAAGGAGGCGGGAGAAATGAAGAGCAAGCGTTTTTTGTGTCTGCTGCTTGTATTGCTGATGGTCTTCTCCCTCACCCCCGGCGAAACGAGGGCCGAGACGACTGTCTATTTCACCGCCGTCAACGACCAACTTTTGCCCGATCTGAGCGATGAAACGATGCCGTTCTGGTCGGGTGGGCGGCTGTATGTCCCCTCCACGGTCATCACCGGCACGGACTTGGGCCTTTTCTACTCCCGCAGCCGCGACAAGAGCACCGCCGTCGTCTACCGGCAGGGCAGCGCACTGACGTTCAACTTCGCCGCCGGCACCGTCGCTGACCAGAACGACCGCCAGTACAGCGGTCCTGCCATCGTGCGCAGCGACGTTGTGTTCCTGCCGCTCGACCTTTTGACGCAGTTTTTCTCGCTCGATTATAGCTACACGCGCGTGACCTATGGTTACCTGGTCCGCGTCAAAAGTGATACGGTCGTGCTTTCCGACGCGAAGTTCATCGACGCCGCGGCTATGTCCATGGAGCAGCGCTACAACGAATATATGAAGACGCACAGCGAGTCGAACGATCCCGGCAACACACCGAATCAGAACACCGACGGCGACCGCGACCTTGTCTGTCTCGCGCTGCGTGTGACGGACGAAGAGAGCGCAAACGCCCTGCTCGACACGCTCGCAAGCAACAACGCGACGGCGACGTTTCTCTTCTCGGAAGAGCAGCTTTCCTCGCTCGGCGATCTGCTGCGCCGTGTCGTCATCAGCGGCAACGCCGCCGCGCTGCGCATCGACGCTTCCGGCGGCAGCTCACGCACGGTCAGCGCGATCGAACGCGCAAACAACGCGCTATGGGCCGCGTGCAACGAAAAAGCGCGGCTCGTCGCGCTCTACGGCGCGTCGGACAAGACGCTGCGCGCCGTGCGCGCCGCGGGCTACTGCCCCATTGACTTTGATCTGGATTACAGCGGCGGTCTTTCCACCGCGGCGCAGGCCGCCAGCAGCATCGCGCGTCAGGCCCGCTCCGGCGGGTGCATCGCCTATCTCGGCGCTGACACCGCCGTGCAGGCAGATTGGAGCACGCTGCTCTCTCGCCTCCGCTCGTCCTCGCGTCTCATCACGGCGCTCAACGAGCTCGCGGTCACAAAGGACGCGTGACGGTTTTACAAATTGTTCAGGAAACGTGCACAGTTTTGCGTATAATAAACAATAACACAGAAGAAAGACACACGCTTGTGTGAAGGAGGAAACCAGCATGGCACGCAATATTCTTGTCGTGGAGGACGACAATAATATTTCCAACCTCATTAAGATGTATCTCGACAAAGAGGGCTTCGACGTCCGCATCGCCGCCGACGGCGGCAAGGCCGTGGAGGACTTCAAGGAAAAAGAGCCCGACCTCGTGCTGCTCGACGTGATGCTCCCCGTGCTCGACGGCTGGGGCGTATGCGCCAAGATCCGCGAGACATCCAAGTGCCCGATCATCATGCTCACCGCCAAGGGCGAGGTCAACGACCGCATCCACGGCCTGGAGATGGGCGCGGACGACTATGTTGTCAAGCCCTTTGAAATGAAGGAGCTGCTTGCGCGCATCAACGCCGTGCTGCGCCGCAGCGAGATCCCCGAGGACACGCACAAGCGCCTCACGTTCGACAAGCTCATCATCGACCTCGACTCCTACGAGCTCATCGTCGACGGCAAGAAGATCGACACGCCGCCCAAAGAGCTGGAGCTTCTCTACCACCTTGCCGCCACGCCGAACCGCGTCTACACGCGCAACCAGCTGCTTGACGAGGTGTGGGGCTTCGACTACTTCGGCGATTCGCGCACGGTGGACGTACACGTCAAGAGGCTCCGCGAAAAGGTCGAAAACGTCAGCGACCAGTGGGCGCTCAAGACCGTCTGGGGCGTCGGGTATAAATTCGAAGTGAAGTAATTCAGTATGCCGGAAGAAAACAAAGAGAAAACACAGAAAAAGCGCTGGACGCTCAAAAAGGTCAAGACCCGCTGCCGCACGATCTACTGGCAGAATTTCCTGCTTACGGCAAGCGTCGTCATGCTGACGCTGGCGCTGCTCGGCAGCGCGTTCTTCGCGCTGACGTATTCCTACGCCATCGATGAGCGCAGCGAGCAGATGCAGAGCAAGGCGACGGTCGTGTCGCACATGGTGTCGTCCTACATGGAAAACGGCTCGCTCACAGGGCTGCGTGAGCTGGCAGACTTTGCTTCGAACGTGACGGATGCAGAATTTCTCATCTGCAACTCGGACGGCAACCTGCTGCTGACGACCGATACAACTCTCGTCAACCGCGTGCTGACCGTGCCGCAGGACGTGGCTGAGGGCGCGATGAGCGATGACACCTACGCCGTGCGCACCACGCTCGGCGACATCTATGAGGACACGCACTTCGTCGTCGGCGTGCCGATCGTGAGCGAGGGCGCAACCGTCGGCTTTGTGCTGGCGGTGACCGGCGCACGGGCGCTGACGACGATGTGGCGCACGTTCATCGGATTGTTTTTCATGACGGCGGTGACGGTGCTGCTGCTCTCGTTCGTCGTGAGCGCGTGGGTCAGCATGCGCCAGTCGCGCCCCATCCACGAGATGGCGGAGGCGACACGCCGCTTCGCCGAGGGCAATTTCGACGTGCGCATGCACAACTACGAGGGTGTGACGGAGATCTCCGAGCTCGCCGAGTCGTTCAACAACATGGCGGACTCCTTACAGGAGACCGAACGCCAGCGCCGCGAGTTCATCGCGAACGTCTCCCATGAGTTAAAGACCCCGATGACGACCATCGCAGGCTACACCGACGGCATCTTAGACGGCACGATCCCGCCCGAGCAGGAAAAGGAGTACCTGCGCATCATCTCGGACGAGGCGCGGCGGCTTTCCCGTCTCGTGCGCCGCATGCTTGAGGTCTCGCAGCTCCAGTCGCGCGACCTGACGCGCACGAAGGCGCCGTTCGATGTGTGCGAGAGCATGCGCCGCGTGCTCATTTCGATGGAGAAGAAGATCACCGACCGCGGGCTCGATGTCGACGCCGACATTCCCGACAGCGGTATCATGGTGCTCGGCGACAACGATCTCATCACGCAGGTCATCTACAACCTGCTCGAAAATGCGGCAAAATTCGCTCGCAAGGGCTCTGCGCTTTACCTCGGCGTGACGACGCTCAACGGCAAGGCGCTGATCTCGGTTCGCAACGAGGGCGGCACCATCCCCGCCGAGGAGATCCCGCTGCTGTTCGAGCGCTTCCACAAGAGCGACAAATCCCGCTCCGAGGATAAGGACGGCGTGGGCCTCGGGCTCTACGTGGTCAAAACCATTCTGGACCAGCACAAGGAGCACATCGCCGTCACAAGCGAAAACGGCCTGACGACGTTCACCTTCAGCGTGACGCTCGCCGGCGGGCAGACCGCGCAGTAAGTCTCAACAGGAGAAACACGCTATGGATCACGAGAATCAGGAGTTATCCCCGACGGTCAGCCAGAGCGGCGGGCCGCAGGAGGTCGTGCTGCGCTATGAAGCGCCCGTCACGCCCATCGTGGAGCGCTACGTGCAGCCGACACCGCTGCCCGGACAGCCGAAGAAGCATACATCACCGCGCAAAAAGCGGAAAGGGCTTAAGATCTTCCTTTTCTGCATGCTCGGCCTTCTCCTCGTCAGCGGCATCGTCACGGCGCTGTGGCTCGGCGGCGCGTTCGACGATCACCGTTCCTATCACGACGATGATTTTGAGCAGCGCCATGACGAGGATTATTACGACAACAGCGAGCATGGCGAAACGACCATCAAGCGCCTGCCCAACACCGATCAGGTCAAGCTCCGCTACAACGAAAGCCACGGCGAGGCGCTGACGATCCAGGAGATCTACCAGAAAGTCAATCCCTCCACCGTCACAGTGCTCACCGGCAACCGCGACGGCAGCGCCATGGTCGGCACCGGCGTCATCTTCACCGAGGATGGCTATATCCTCACGAACGCCCACGTCATCGCGGGCGGCTCGGAGTGCTACGTCGTGCTCGACACGGGTGAGGATTACCGTGCGTGCCTTTTGGGGCTCGACGAAGAAAAGGACCTCGCCGTCATCAAGATCGCGACCAGCGGCCTTCCCGCCGCGGAATTCGGCGACTCTGACGCGCTGACGGTCGGCGATCCGGTGTTCGCCATCGGCAACCCGCTCGGCGTGGAGCTGCGCGGCACGCTGACCGACGGCATCGTCTCCGCCATCAACCGCGACGTGTACGTCGACGGCGTGACGATGACGCTCATTCAGACGAATGCCGCGCTCAACAACGGCAACTCCGGCGGCCCGCTCATCAACGTGTATGGACAGGTCGTCGGTATCAACACGATGAAGATGGGCTCGTCCTCCACCACGAGCGTGGAGGGCCTCGGCTTTGCCATTCCCATCGCCTCGACCGCCTATATGATCAATGACCTGATCGCCTACGGTGAGGTACACGGCGAGGTGATGATCGGCATTTCGGTGCAGCCCGTTCCCATCACGGCAGAAAATGGCGAGAGCGCGCTTCTCGTCATGGAGGTCACGCCCGGCGGCCCCGGTGAGGAGGCCGGCATCCAGAAGGGTGACCTTATCGTAGCGGCCGACGGCGAAGCGTTGACAAAGTCCACCGACCTTCTGCGTGTCCGCCGCCGCCATGAAGCAGGCGAAACGCTCAAGCTCTTAGTCGAGCGCGACGGCAAGCGCTTCACCGCAGACGTTGTTTTACGCGAAATCGACACATGAGGAATCACCTATGAAGAAAAAGCAATTTGCGCTCGGCTCGCTGCTCCTCGGCGCCGTCTCCTGGCTGTGCCTGCGGGGATTGCAGCACATTGAGCGCCGCATGAAAAAGAAACAGGAAAAGTAAACAAGCAACGATCCCCGTCCGGCGGAACCTTC
>OGDD01002130.1_pt1 | contig 12809 bp, 12 predicted proteins | sample 1570301 | NCBI WGS metagenome assembly OGDD01 (sample SAMEA2581971, study PRJEB24529) | metagenome | biome: Human gut stool | place: China | collected 2011 | reverse complement strand
CCCCGAGTTTGATTCCCTTTCGATATCAAAAGGGACTGCGGGTACAAAAGAGGGTACATATTTCACCAAACCAAACAAAATAAACTAATATCAACATGATAGAAGCACTCTTCGATTCCGAGTCCGGCACCACTAATTCTTAAGAACCCGCCCACAAGGCGGGTTTTTGCTTTTGGATCTGACAATAACCTTCACGAAAAAAATTAGCTTATAAAGTCTGGGGGAATTACTCTCGCCACGTTAACGAGAGTAATTTTATTGATATTAATCTCCTGATACTTTACCCCCCGTCCAAACTCCAGCCGCTGCACATTCACCATCCCAGGCTTCTCAGCAGCACTGACATCAATTTGTGTCACCCGCAGCGCATATTTTTCATCCAGTGCTTTTAACCAGTTCAGCAGGTCATTAAACACCACCGGATCTATCCAGACCTGAATATTCTCCCCACGCTCGGCTATCCGCTTGATGACCACCGAGTGCGCGGAAGCACTGTCACTGATGACCCGCGATACCTGCGCAGGCGTTGTTGTGGCAGATTTTCGCGCTGCAATAATATCCGGCGCGGCGTTCTTCAGTCGGGTGTTCATCGCCACCAGCTGCTGCAACATCGTCTCCTGTTGCTCAATCCGTTCGCTCAACGGCTGCCAGATGAGGACGTAATATCCGACGCTAAACAGGAACACCACCGCTGCCAGTAACATGCCCTTTTCACGCGGAGAACGCCCCGCCAGGTGTTGTGCCAGCCAGTGTTCGCCACGGCTTAACTGGCGTTCACGCCATTGCTGAAAATAGTGAATAAATTTATCGCGTAACATGTTATTTCCTCCGCAACGTTACGCCGCCGGAAACCGCATCACCCTCTTTCTGTAACGCGTCCTGTTGCACAACATAATCGGTTGCCAGTGCACTACGCAGTTTGTCGAAGCTGGCAAAGTTCGCAGCCCGCAGTTGGAGGTGAAGCGTCTGGCGTTTTTGATCAAAGGTGAAACCACGCATTTCGATGTCGGAAAGTGACGCTGATTTCAGGGTGCTGGCTATCGCTGACAACTCGGCGAGCAGCCGGGTATCGTCGGCCTGTGGGCGATATTTTTTCAGCGCCATCGTCACCTGAGAGCGTAAATTCACAATCCGCTTCTGCTCCGGGAATAGCGTTAAGAACTGTTTCTCCGCCTGGGTGCGGCTTTGCGCCACCTGTTCGCTGACGCTCCATAACGTCACGCCCCGCTCCACTGCCAGCGCAACCAGAATCAGCAATATCGGCAGAATCATCACCCGCCAGCGCGCCCACTGTTTTCGGTAGCTGACGCGAGGCTGCCACGGCCCTGTCAGCAGGTTCCCTTCCGGTTCGCCATAAGTGGTAATGGCGGGCAGAGCTGTAACGGTCAGGCGTTCAGCGTCTGCGCCAGCCCATGCTGATAGCTTTTCCGGTGCAATGCCAACTACGGTTAGCGAAAGCGGTAAATCCTGCTCATTGAGCTGGGCGCGGAACATGACCGGAGCCAGCGCCAGCCCGGCGCTCCATCCCCGGCATTCATCGATGCGGCAGATAACCCGTTGCGCATCGCCAGCCATAAACCCACAAGGAATGGACATCCAGTCCGGCGCGACGGTAGCGCGGGTGATGCCGTTTTCCTGCAACCACTGCGCAATGTTGCGCATATGCTGTTGGTGAATCACTGCTACGGTTGCCAGTTGCTGGTCGATATTCAACGGGGCGAAATGCAGTTCATCGATATCCTGGTTCAGCTCTTCTTCCAGTAAGGCGGGCAGAATAGTCGGTATCTGCTTGCGGGCGACATCAGGCAGTTCAACCTGCCAGACGCTGATCCATTCGCCGGGAATGTAGAGTCGAATCGCATCAGTTTGCAGCCATTGCTGGAGACGTTCGTCAGCAACGTCAGGCCAGATACCGTGTTCCACGTCGGGTGTACGGCGCTGCCAGCGGACGGTATCGGAGGCGCAAAGCGGGAAAAAAATCTCAAGGATGGAACTCACTCACTTTCTCCTGTCTGATGCCAGAGAACCGAAAAGTGTTGTGGGCCCATGCGGACAATTAACGAATTCATCGTCAGTTCAATCTCATTCACGGTGATATCTGAACGCAGCCAGAAGTAATTGCTGTCCACGCTCAGGACGGTTTTTAGCTGTTTTTTAGTACGCTCATCGACGTCAGCAAGTAGCGGCTGTGCAAGAAACTGATCGACATCTTCCCAGCCCTTCGCCGGACGTTGTTGTAATAATGCCCGCGCCTGAACAGGGCTTAACCACGGGTCAAACAGCGCCTCAAGAATCACACTTTGCGTGACGTCTAAAGTATTGATGTTGATTTGCTGGCGGGTCATCGGCAGCGCACAGACCAGCGGTTTCAGTTTTTGATAAAGCCCGGCGTCCATTCCCTGCACCACGCGCATCTCGCTGATATCGGCCAGCGGTTGATTGGCGGCGTAGAACGGCACCGAGCGGGCGAGATACTCGCTGTCTTCACGGCCCAGACGCGTCTGCACGCTGCGGTCTTCGTCAATAAACTCCCACAGGCTTTCGGCTATCAGTTCGGCCCGATAAGCAGGTACATCAAGGCGCGAGATCAGGGCAATCAGTTGTTGTACCGCGAGCGGACGCGACGCCGTCGTCGGCTGAGCGAGGGCATTCAGGTTAAAGCAGGCCTGTGCGTCACGCAGAGTGACGGCGATTTGCCCCTGCGGCAGTGGGAAAAAACGCGGGCCAGAAGCCCACGGTTGTGCCAGATGCACACGCTTTTCATTTTTCAGGCTCAGACTGAGCGCGCTCAGCGCCAGGCTTTCCGCACTGGCGCTGTACCACAGCGCCTGCTGGTACTCCTGCTGGCTGCGCGTTCGCCCAAGTTGTTGCTGCATCCGCCCGGAAAGCGTGATGGTTACCAGCATCATAACCGCCAGCAATACCAGCACCACGACCAGTGCCATTCCGCGTTTTGGTGGTGAGGTGATCATGATAATTGCGGCCCGCGTAACAACCAGATGCGTTCAATCTCGCCCCATTGCGGCGAATGCAGGGTTATGCGTACTGCCACAGGAATCGCCTGCACTGATGACCAGCTCTCCTGCCAGCGCGTGCCGTCGTAGAACTGCAAACGGAGCGAATCCGCCGGGATTAATTTTTGCGTTGTTGGCTTCACGCTGCCTGCCGCATCGGTCAGTGGCCAGGCTAACCGTTCGAGATAACCACCATGAATGCGGTAACCGACGGTGAGCAGATTACTGCGCGGCAGACGCATCAACGGGTTAACCACACCGCCGCGCACAAAACGCATTCCTTCACTCTCAGACGCCAGCACGCCAGCGCCAGCCAGTAAAGCTGGTTCACGCTGGCCCTGATCGCCTCTTACCGGACGCGGCATCATTTGGGTCAGATCGTGGGTCAGAAAACTCATCGTTTGCTGCATGAGGTTTAGTTTTTGATCGTGTCCGGCGACGGCGCTATTCACGCGTGTGACGCCGTTAGTCACCTGCTGCGCCATCAGTGCCAGCGAGGCAAAAATGGCAATTGCCACCAACATTTCCAGTAACGTGAAACCAGCGCGAGTCCTTCTCACTGTTGGCCTCCCACGGCGCTAAACCAGGCGCGTCGTGACTGAATGACCGACGAAAAGTCTTCGTGAAGGCTGACTTCAATATCCACCGCCTGGAGCAGCACGTTACCGGTATTCAGCGGTGTGGTTCGCCAGTACCAGCGGCTTCCTGCCATATCACTCTCGCCCTGGTGCCTGACCGCCCGCTGCTCGCGGGTCATCAGGTAGAGCAGCGCAGTCTGGTTTTCAGCCACCCAGCCCGCTACCGTTTTTTCCTCAAGAACGTGCTGATTACTCAGCGCACCGCTGGCAATCTGTAATACCGCCGTGGCAGCCAGCGCAAAAATCGCCAGCGCGAGCATCACTTCCAGCAAGGTAAATCCGCGCTTCATGGCATCCTCTCATCACATTGATTGAGGGATAACGCGCCATCGTGCGCCAGTTTTACCGCCCAACATGCGTTTTGCGCCGCCGAGTAGAAGCGCAGCGTAAACGGCGTGGCGGGTTCAAAAGGCGAAAAACGGATCTGCGGCGTCTTCTTTTTCGCCTCTTTTTGCAGCTCCAGTTCAATATCGTGCAGCGTCAGGCGACGACGTTGCAGCTCCAGCGCATACTCCTTCTGCCAGATATCACTGCCGGGTTGTAACAGCATCTGCACCTGTTTCGGCACCGTAACCTGTGCCGATAACCGGGTCGCAGAAACGGGCAACCATTGCCCTTGACGACGCTGCATAAACTGGTAACCTGGCGGGTCGATTAGCACACCGAGTGTTTGCCCTTCGATCACTGCCCTGTCCTTAAACTGCGCAAAGCGAGTCAGAAAAGCCTGCGCCGCTTTTTTCGCAGGCGGCTCTGAAGCGGTCGCAAACGTCTGTACCACGCCCGCACTGGCAAGGCCGATAAGGAAAATCACCAGCATGATTTCCAGAAGTGTGAATCCGCGTTCAGGCACTGCTTACTGAAACTCCTGCAAATTCCAGTTACCGATATCTGCGCCAGCGCCTTCCCCGTTTTCCTGACCATCCGCCCCCAGGGTATAAACATCAAACAGCCCTTTTTCACCCGGGCTGAGATACTGATAATCATTGCCCCACGGATCCTTTGGCAGTCGTTTGATGTATCCACCGGTACGGTAGTTGCGGGCGTCCGCCATATTGGCCGGTTGCTGGATCAGCGCCTCAAGCCCCTGCTCGGTAGTCGGATAACGCCCGTTATCCAGTCGGTACATATCCAGCGCATTCTCCAGCGCCACGATATCGCTGATGGCTTTTTGCCGATCCGCTTTCTCTTTATTGCCCAACAGGTTAGGCACCACCAGACTTGCCAGGACGCCAAGAATAACAATCACCACCATCACTTCCAGCAGGGTAAAACCTGCCCGTGGTTTTTGTGTGCGGGATAACGAATTCATGTGATAACTCCGTAAATTACATTCCAACCATATTGTTCAGTTGCAGCATCGGCTCGAGGATGGCGATGACGATAAACAGCACCACGCCCGCCATCATCACCACCAGCGCCGGCTCAAACAGCCCCAACGCCAGCCCCACCTGGGTATCAAATTCCCGCTCCTGGTTAACTGCGGCCTGTTCAAGCATGGTTTCCAGTTCGCCGCTCTGTTCGCCGGAGGCGATCATGTACAGCATCATCGGGGGGAACAGGCGCAACTCCGCCAGCGCAGCGCGCAGACTGCTTCCTTCGCGGACGCGATCTGCCGCCAACAGCAGTTGTTGCTCGACATAGCGATTTGCCGACACGGCGGCAGCGGTCTGAATGCCTTCCAGTAGCGGAACACTGCTGGCGGTGAGGATGCTTAACGTGCGGGAAAAACGCGCCGTATTCAGTCCGCGCGCAACACGCCCTATCACGGGCAGGCGCAGCAAGGTTTTATCCCAGCGCAGGCGCATCGCAGGATTTTTAAGTAGCCGTTGCCCCAGCACCAGAAGCCCCAGCAAACCCGCCAGCCAGTAAACGCCGCTGGCCTGCAACGCATCGCTCATGGCAATAAGCGTGCGGGTGGAGACGGGCAGCGCGTGTCCGAGATGATCAAACTGTTCGATGATTTTCGGTACTACCGCCGTCAGCAAAATAGTGACCACGCCCGTTGCCACCACCAGCAGAACCAGCGGATAGAGCATGGCCTGCAATAGACGTGATTTCAGGCGCTGTCGCTGTTCGGTGTAATCCGCAAGGCGATTAAGCACCACGTCGAGATGCCCGGATTTTTCTCCGGCAGCGACCATCGAACAAAACAGGGAGTCAAAGACGCGGGGATGTTCGCGCAGGCTGTCCGACAGGGTATAACCTTCCTGAATCCGGCTGCGCAGCGCCATTCCGAGGCTTTTTACATGCAGTTTTTCGCTTTGCTCACTGACCGCCTGTAAGCAGGTTTCCAGCGGCATTGCTGCCTGCACCAGCGTTGCCAGTTGGCGCGTGAACAGCGCCAAATCTGCCGCCGCCACGCGACGATGTGCGTGCCGCCGACGCTGCAACATCCCCCCTGACGAAGTATTCATCCGGGCTTCAATATGCACGGGGATAAGCTCTTTACCGCGCAACAACTGGCGGGCATGACGCGCGGAATCCGCCTCAATCATACCTTTGGTTTTGCGACCATTACGCTCCAGCGCCTGATAGTAAAACAGTGCCATTACGCCTCCATGGTTACCCGCAGAACTTCATCGAGAGAGGTTTCTCCGGCGAGCACTTTCTCAATGCCGTTACTGCGGATACCCGCAGAGTGTTGCCGGACATAACGTTCCAGCTCCAGTTCCCCGGCCTGACGGTGGATCAAATCACGCAATGTGGCATCCACCACGATCAGCTCATGGATGGCAGTCCGTCCGCGAAAACCTTTGTGATTACAGGCGGGACAGCCCTGTGGATGGTACAGAGTGACGGTACGGGCGTCGGTAATTCCCAGCAGGCGTTTTTCTTCGTCAGTGGCTGGTGCGGGCTGGCGGCAGTCGGGACACAGCGTGCGAACCAGTCGCTGCGCCATCACGCCCGTCAGACTGGAAGAGAGCAGGAAAGGCTCCACGCCCATATCCTGCAAACGTGTGATCGCCCCCACCGCTGTGTTGGTATGCAGCGTGGAAAGGACCAGGTGTCCGGTAAGTGAAGCCTGGACGGCGATTTCTGCGGTTTCGGTATCGCGGATTTCACCGACCATCACCACATCCGGGTCCTGACGCAAAATCGCGCGCAGGCCACGGGCGAAGGTCATGCCGACGCGGGTGTTAACCTGCGTCTGACCGATCCCTTCAATCATGTATTCGATGGGATCTTCAACCGTGAGAATGTTGCGCGAATGGTTGTTCAGCTCCTGCAATCCGGCGTACAGCGTGGTGCTTTTGCCGGAACCCGTCGGCCCCGTCACCAGAAAGATGCCGTGCGGTTTGTGTAACAGCTGGCGCAACTGCGCAGTCAGTTCGTGACTTAAACCCAGACGCTCCAGCGTCAGGCGGGCCTGGTTTTTGTCCAGCAGTCGCAGCACCACGCGCTCGCCCCAGGCGGATGGCATGGTGGAGACACGCACGTCAATCGCCCGACCGCCCAGCAGCAGCGCAATACGGCCATCCTGCGGTACGCGCTTTTCGGCAATATCCAGCCGCGCCATCACCTTAATACGCGATACCAGCAGCGAGGCCAGTTTACGACCGGGGCGCAACATTTCATGTAATGTGCCGTCAACACGAAAACGGATCACCAGACTCTTTTCAAACGTCTCGATGTGGATATCCGAAGCGCCTTCTTTAATCGCCTCTGCCAGCATGGCGTTGATCAGTTTGATGATCGGCGCATCGTCGTCACTTTCCAGCAGATCTTCCGTTTCCGGCAGTTCTTCAGCGAGGGTAAAAAAGTCCTCGGCGGAACCGAGATCTTCCATCAGCTGGCGAGCTTCGGAAGAGTCCCGCTGCCAGACCGCATTCAGCCGCTGTTCAAATTCGGCCTCGTCGATTTGCCGCAGCGTAAAGGGCGCGTTCAGCCCCCGCTGCAGCTCCTGCAAAACAGAGAGCGACAACGGATGAACATGGAGGATCTCCAGCGACGCTTCGCACCATGCCACCAGGCTAAACCGACGGCTGAAACTGTAGGGCAGACGCACGGTGTTAGCGGTGGTTTCCTGTGCTACAGGCACCATTAACGCGTTCTCCCGGCATTGAGGAACGCGCGTACTTCCGGCGGTAAGGCCTGATTTTGCGCTGGCAATATCGGCTGCGCGGTGTGCGGCATCAGGCTTAAGCCTTGCTCATCGCGATAGATCTGTTCGGCGCGCATATAGTTATATTTGCGCTGCGACACGCCGTCTGCCGCCATACCGTCACGCAGAATGGTCGGGCGGATAAACACCATCAGGTTACGTTTTTCTTTTTTATCCGCCGTCGATTTAAACAGGTTACCAATCAACGGGATATCACCCAGCAGCGGCACTTTCGCCACGCTTTCTCCCGCCTGGTCGTCCATCAGACCGCCAAGCACAATCAGCTCACCATCGTTAGCCAGCACGGTGGTTTTCAGTTTGCGCTCGCCAAACACGACATCGAGGCTGGTCTGCCCTTCCACTTTCGAGACTTCCTGCTCAATCACCATCTGTACCGCGTTACCTTCGTTAATCTGCGGCGTGACTTTCAGCATGATGCCGACTTTTTTCCTTTCTACTGTATTGAAAGGATTGCTGTTATTGGAGCCAACGGTAGAGCCGGTTAATACCGGAACATCCTGGCCTACCATGAAGAAGGCTTCCTGGTTGTCCAGCGTGGTGATACTCGGCGTGGAGAGCACGTTCGAGCTGGAGTCGTTTTTGACCGCCTGTACCAGCGCCATCCAGTCGCCTTTCACCACGCCAACCGCCGTACCGCTGAATCCAGAAAGAAGCTGGGCGAGTGTGGAGAGATCGCCGTTGGTATCCGGATTAATGGTGGTAGCGCCGTTTTCACTGATCACCGTGGAGCCTTTCTGCGGTTTCGCCTGAGAAATGGCTGCCCCCAGCGTGCCAATAGGGATCTGCGTACCGTTAGCAAACTGCATTAATCCGGCATCTTTCGACGCCCACTGCACGCCGAAGTTGATATTACTGCCTTCGGCAACTTCCACGATCAACGCCTCGACATGCACCTGAGCACGGCGAATATCCAGTTGTTCAATCACGCTTTGCAGCGACTGCATAATGTCCTGCGGCGCAGTAACAATCAGGGCATTACTGTGTTTGCTGGCGGCGATGGAGACAACCTCACGCCCGCTACCGACCGTGCCTTCCGCCTCTTCTTTAGCCGCCGTGAGCGTGCCGCTGACCTGCTTCAGCACATCGACCAGATCTTCGGCTTTGCTGTATTTGAGATAGAAAACCTGGCTGTTGCCGCTGCGTTCCATTTCTGAGTCCAGCCGACGGATCAGGCGGCGCATTTTGTCCCGCGTGGCCGGGTCACCACTGACAATCACACTGTTGGTGCGTTCGTCGGCGACAATTTGAGATTTCAGCGTTGCTGGCTGGTTCTCGCCGCTGTTTTTGGTCAGGCTTTCCAGCACGCGGGCAATTTCCGAGGCTGAGGCGTTATCCAGCGGGATCACCTCTTCGGTGCGATTACCCGCGTGATCCACGCGCTGGATCACTTCCGTCAGGCGCTCCACAACTGAGGCGCGTCCGGTAAGCATAATCACGTTGGAGGGATCGTAATTAACAACGTTGCCTGAGCCTGCGCTGTCGATCATCTGGCGCAAAATCGGCGCCAGCTCGCGTACCGACACATTGCGTACCGGCACTACTTTGGTAACCATTTCATCGCCCGCGTAGTTGTCGCTGCCTTCACCGACCAGCGGCAGCGGCTCGACTTTCGCGGCGCTGGATTTCACCACCTTCAGCACGTCGTTTTCCATCGGTACGACGGCATACCCCTGTGCTTCCAGCAGGTTAAGGAATAGCTGGTAATACTGGCGTTCATTGAGCGGAGTCATAGTGCGAATACTCACTTTCCCCTGAACGCCCGGCCCCATAATGATGGTTTTATTAAGGTTAGCGCCGACGGTTTCGATGAACGATTTCAGGTCGGTATCTTTAAAATTAGCGGTGAAAGTGGCTTCTTCCGCCCAGACCGGTGAACTGCATAATGCCGCTGCCAGCACCAGCGGCAGTAAACGCTTTTTTGTTTTGAGGCCAGTTGTCTTCTTACGCCAGACCGACAACGTAATATCACGCCAAAACACGATGAATGATTCTCCTGGATTAAATGCGGTTAGCGCAGCGCGATGGAAATGTCGTGGCGCGCACCCTTGCGTAAAACCGTAAGTTGAATGGAATCCATTGAAGGTAACTGCCGCATCAGAGCAATCATTGCTCGTGGATCAGTGAAATCCTGCTGATTTAGCGCAATGGCGATATCGCCTTCCTTGAAACCGCTGGCATCGAACAGAGAACGATCTGCCCCCGGCTTCGCTGCATAACCGACAATCCCCTCCTTACGCACAGGCGTAAGCTGGATATAGTTAAAAATTTTCTGCGGATCTTTCGCCAGTGCCTGACGCACGGCAGCCGGGATCTCAACTGGCACACTGACAGCAGGCTCAGCAACAGCTTGCTTTGCTTCGTCACTGACGGCTTTTTTGTTGGTCACAGCAACAGTGGAACGTTCCTCTTCTGCCAGACTCAGACGCTCTATTTTTCCCTGATAACGCAGCATCACATGGTCGCGGTTGATTTCCTCAATCACCGCGTTGTGAGAGCCAAGCGTTTCACCCTGCAAATAGACCTGCTGTTTACCGCCTTCTTCAATAACCGCGCCGGGTCTGGCACCAAAGGCGATCCCACGCAGCACCACATTAAGACGCGTTTCTGCCACAGGCACAGGTTCGGGTTGTTTTACCTGCGCGGCGACAGGCTGATATTTGCCAAACCAGTTTTGCTGGCTGATTAATTGCACGTCATTTTTATCGAACGTTTTTGCATCCACACGGCTCGGTTTATTCACCGGTTGAGAAACCGCCGTATATTCCGCAGAAAAGGAGATATAGCGCCAGAGTGAATGCGCCATTTTTGCAGAAATAATAAGCAGCATCAGCCAGAACATCCCGCGTGCAATTTTTCGCAGATGCTCTTTGTCTGTATTAAGAGATTGTCTCTGGTTAAGAGTGTGACGAATTTTTGTCAGCCATTGAATGAGATAAATTCGTGCGTCACGAAAAACAACCCGCGCCAATTTATATCTACCCGACGTTATGCTTTGACTATTCCACAGGTGGTACGATCCAGTTTCCGCTGATACTGGTTACCTGTACGTGTATCATTAATCGTTATGCTGTAATTAATTCCCTCAGTGATCATTAATTTCACCGTCGGGTCAGCGCACATTTGTCGTTGATAGCTGGTTAAAAAGGCGTCAGGCGTCTGCGTGGTTTGTGTACCCGCTTCGCTGATAATGGTCATTTTTACCGTTGTGCCGCTACTTTGCGCCAGCACTAAGGTATATCCCGCAGATTTAATCGGCAGGTTTTGGCTGATATTTTGCGCCTGTTTTTTCGCCAGTAAACTGGCATTTTCATTATGGCTGGCACAGCCACTTAATAATCCTGTAACGCTCAACAATAGCGATATTAATACCCTCCCTGGCATTTGTTTTATCGACATGGTAAATAATCTCTAAGGTTATTAATAAGAGTTAAAATGTCACTTTGATAATGACGTGGTTATCATTAAAACAATGCCTGTAGATAAAGTGTTGCTATACCGCCCAGACTTAAACACGGTCCAAAAGGCAGTGTGGTTGATCCTCTTTTTGTAATAACGGCATATATCAGGCCGCAGCATGAGGCGATTAAAGCAACATTGGGCAGCGACAATGCCCCCACCCAGCCACCTAACGTGGCGAAAAGTAATACATCGCCCATGCCTAATGCTTCTTTACGCAGAACTATTCCGGCTATCCAACGCAGAGAGTAAAAAGTGATAAATCCCACCAGGACGCCGGTGACTGCATCTTGTAGCGTGAGCGGACTCTGCTGCGCCCATGCCGCAATCAGTCCTGTCCACAATACGCCCTGAGTAAAAACATCGGGCAGCCATTGGTTGTCGAGGTCGATGATGCTCGCGGCAATCAGCCAGGCGGATAATATCATCACCGCCAGCCCCCATCCACTTTCTGGCCAGACCAGACTCGCCAGCAAAAAAGCAAGTGCTGTCAATAACTCCACCAGCGGATAACGCTTGCTGATTTTCGCCTGACAGTCGCGGCAGCGCCCTTTGAGCATCAACCATGAGAGCAGCGGAATATTGTCACGAACGCGGATAGTCTGCTGGCAATGCGGACAGTGCGAACGCGGTAGCGCAAGGCTTATTTTTGACTGCGTACTCGGCGTTTCACCATGAAACTCCGCCATTTGTTGGCGCAGCATGATGGGGTAACGCCAAATCACCACATTCAAAAAACTGCCGATGATCAATCCTCCTGCGGTTGCCAGTATGGGCATCGCCGCGGGGTATTGCTGAAAAACATCAAAAAGCATGGTTAAAGGTTGTTTGTTGTAATTTGCCGGATGCGGCGTGAACGCCTTATCCGGCCTACAGGTGTCTGCCAACGCAAGTAATCGCGGCTTCTTCCCTCCAGGCCCGATAAGCTGGCGCATCGGGCATATATGTTGACCCGGTGCGCCTTATTTCATGCCGGATGCGGCGTGAACGCCTTATCCGGCCTACAGGCTTATTCGGCTGGCATCGAATACTCGGTAACCTTATTAATGGTTTCCGGCCCTTTTTCCGGTTTCGACAGGTGCATCGCCGCGAGCGTGTTGTAAGCCGACTGGCTCACTCCGCCTTCGAAGCTCATCTCACTTGCCCCCGGAAGCTGGTAAGCATTTGCGCCCGGATTCCATTTCTTAAAGAATTCCGAAAGATCCGCCTGAGCGACCCAGGATGCACACAGCATCAGCGTGTCAGCAGCGTTACCGTTTGACTCAGCACAGTAATTTCTGCCGCCAAACTTGTCATTGCTGACATCATCGCCGCGCGCTTTACGGTGCATCAACTGGAACAGGTTCCAGCCCTTCATCCCTTTACGATCGCTGTAGAACTTAGGCAGGTCACCTTCTGGATACCACTGTTTGATATCAAAGTTTTTCTCTGCCCACTCTTTCAGCTGCGCGTACATCAGCAGACGGTCACCCGCACCGCCGCGCGCCCATGCCTGACCGTTGCTCTCCTCCAGATATTCCGGCGCGACGGTAATGTCGTCAGCGACACGGTTCATCTTGCCGAGATAGCGATCCTGCA
>OGDD01002109.1_pt1 | contig 12921 bp, 15 predicted proteins | sample 1570301 | NCBI WGS metagenome assembly OGDD01 (sample SAMEA2581971, study PRJEB24529) | metagenome | biome: Human gut stool | place: China | collected 2011 | reverse complement strand
AAAAGCACTTTCATACCGCCGCCCCGTTGTGGCGTCAGTATGAAAGTGCTTTTGCGCGCTCCCGCGGGTTTTTCTCAATAAATCTATGTTTCACAATCTACAATTTTTTCATTAAATTGTGTAGAAATTTTTACATTATAGTGATATGATTATTAATTGAAGATAGAGATTCTATCGTTCAGGCCATACAGGCCTAAATCAAAATTTTCAGGAGGATCATCATGAAAAAGTTTGTATCAATGGCTCTTGCCTTAACCGTGGCGGCTTCTATGGCTGTCCCCGCCTTCGCTGCATCTGAACCTGTTGCTCCTCAGAATGAACCGACAGCAGCGACTGAAAGTGTCTCCCCTTGTATCTATTGGACGGGCACTGCAAAACTCAACACCACTGATTATGTGAACATCACTTCTTCCAACAACATCTTCCCGGATTCCCCCCTGGTCACCAGTGATGCCAACAACCCCGGCAATGTCACGATCCGCGTAATCAATGAGAAGGGTGCCCAGGTCGGAGAAACCAAGACCATCGCCCCCGGCTCCTCTGTCCGCCTGGATCAGATTCCTGCTTTTAGTGGTACTTACACCATCCAGGGTAAGGCAAGCGTAGCCGGAACCTATACCTTCAACATCGACTAATTTCCATTCACTCATCACTTACTGAAATGCCCTGGCAATGCCAGGGCATTTCTTATTTGAACAGAAGCGATGCACCATAAAGAAGCGATATATGTACTGGATAAAACCAATAAAAGAAATATTTTATAGACAAATTTCCGCGTTTCCCGTTATATAACAAAATTATAAGAGCTGCAACAACAATAAAAATCGTTGGCTGATTTCCTGTTGTCACCATATACATTATGAGAAATCCTGCACTTTGTAAAAGTCTACTTTTTCTCAAGAAATATAACATGGATACATAAACAATGCCTTGGCTTCCATAATCGCACTTAACCAGTTCCGCAATTATTGCCATTATTATAACAACACCAAGCTGGCACAATATTTTTGTTACCTTGCTTTTTCTGCCGTCCCCACTTATTTTAAGAGCAACCTTCTCTATAATAACCAGCGTAAGAAGTCCCAAAAACAGTGTGAAAAAAACATTTTGGTATTGCAAGTAAAACGGGAAAGTTCCCTCAGCTATTGAATAGCGACTGAAGAATCCTATATCAAATGGCACTTCTGAGATTAGAGCGAAAGCTAACATTCCTCCAATATACCGTTTTCGATTTTTGGTATAAAAGAAACCTTCCGACAGCAATAAGCAAAATAACGGAAATGCGATTGTCCCAATTCCATTAAGAATATTCTTCTGAAAAGCATCAATTCCATAAAACTGTTCTGTTGACATTCCTCCTGCCAAATACAATGGAAACAGTTTATCATTCATAATGGATTCTAAAAAAATTTTGCTGAAATGATCTATAAGCATGGTAATACAAGCAATTATCTTTATTTTATTCCCTGTAAGACATTGTACTGCCTGCAATCTTTTATCAACTCTTTTTATCATGAATCTTTTCCTTCAAATAACCGCTTCCACCAGCTTCTACGCGGTACTGTTTCTCGTTTCTGTTGAAGCTCTTCTCCCTCTCCAGCAACGAGCTGCTGTTGAATGGTACCAGCGTGAAGGGCCTGAGCCGCTACCGCTGTCTGCTGGGCGGCAGCCAACGCATCAGTAAGCCGGGTGATGGTCTGCGCCTGCTGCTCGATCTGCCGATCTTTTACTTCAAGTTGCCCTTGCAGCGTGTCGATGGTGGCCTGTAAAACGCAAACCAAATCGGAAACTTCGTGGTTTTCGGTTTGCGTTTTAGTTTGCGTTTGGTTTTCGATTTCGGTTTGCGATTTTTCAGAAAAAGCCTCTTTTATCAAGGCTTCCTGGTGTTCATCAATCGCAAACTGGTTTCCGTTTTTTCGCAAACCTGATCGCAAACCCAGGTTTGCGATTTGTTTATTTACTGCTGTCTTTGATACCCCTATCTCGTCGGCTATCTGCCGGATCGTTTTCATACTTTCACGAACAGGCCCACGGGACACACACCCTCAAATCCAGGCGTGGATATGTACCAGCAGCCGGGGCCTGTTGGCTCCCAGGCCACTTCAAGGGTAATCTCGTGCCAGCCATCTGGAAACAATGCGGTAAATCCCTCTCCTGCGTGTATGCCACGCCCTTCCAGGAGCAACCGAGGGTGCGGATCATCGTCTGCCGGATCGGGAAGTTGTATCTGCGCGATCCTCTCTTTATCCCAACTCATAGGCCTTTCCTCCTTCCCCTAAAATAAGTCGCTATGCGATCCCGTCCGGGTGAGATATAAAATCAGCTCGTCCCCGTCCACTTCGTAGATCAGCAACCAATCCGGCGTAATGTGGCACTCACGACACCCCGCATAGTCCCCAGAAAGTTGGTGATCCCTGTTCTTCTCTGGCAGCGGCTCCCCCGCCGCCAGCTTTTTAATAATATCCGTCAGCAAAGAAATATCAAAACCGCGCTTTTTCACGCGCTTCAAATCCTTCTGAAATTTTGTGGTTGGTCTTATGTTATACATCGGCAAGCAGCTCCTCCATCATCTGATCGACATTGGAATAGGTCTTGCCGAGGCTCGGATCGGCTTTCATTCTCTTTACTTCCTTGATTGCTTCGACGGTTTCAGCGTTCGGCACATCGCCGCTGATTTCAAAGGGTATTCTATACTCCCTCACAGCCTTACGCGCAAAAACATTGAACGCCGTTGTCATCGTCATTCCCATATCAGCACAGAACGCCTCAAACTGCCGCTTCAAGTCTGCGTCCATACGAATGTTAATATTTGTATTTGCCATAGGTAGCAACTCCTTTCACTCTTATTATATCCATTGTATAACTTTTTATTTACAATGTCAATATTCATTCCTGGCCATTTACCCAAGCACCGGCCCTTAAACTTCCACCCTGGTATGTACGCATTTAGGGGGCAAAAAAGCCTTGATTTATGCGGCTTTCCGGGCGCGGTAGAAAGGGGGCCGGTATATTTACCCTTGGAGGGCTGAAAACGGCTTCTAAAGCGTAACAGGGGCCTTTCTGGGCCTTATTCCTGGCCCCCATCGTGCAGCGCGTCCAGGAGCCAATCGCTCAACTCCTGGGAAGGGGACACCCGCACCGTTATATGTCCATTTTCAAAGCGTACAGCTGGCGGCGGGCAATCCCACCATTTACGGACGGTTTTCGGATCAAGGCCAGTTTCCCGGTGGCAGTCGGCCTTGCGCCCCTCCGGGTGCTGCTGCCGCCACTCATAAACCTGCGCCTGGGCTGTCGGTCTACCAGCCCACTCATAATTTGGATAATCTACAAGCTGCACCGCCCTGGCCCTTTTCAAATGCTCTTCCTGTTTGCGCCAATTCCGCTTATTTACTGGCATAGTCAGACCGGAGAGCTTCGCTATATCGTCCCTGGGAAATGTCACATAGTCCTCGTTAAACATTTCCAGGGCGCACACCACATCATCTTTTGTAAAGCGGTTTATATCCTCCACGCTCATATCATCGTAGGGCCGGAGCAGCGCGAAAGCGTCCCGGCGCAGCTCGTCCTCGTCTATCCCGCATTTTTTCGCATAAATCGCCAGCGTCATAATGCCATAGAAACGATGACCCACCCGGATTTCATCGGCGATCCGGTGCAGCCACCAGTCGTAAAGGTCACGCTTGACCGTCCAGCGGCCCCGCCGCTCCTTCTTGACGATCCGCCGCTCATACCAATCCGGGTACTTCTCCTTTGCCTCGGCCAGCGACAGGCGGCTCTTTCTCATAAGCCCCTCAAGCCGCTGCTGCTCCCCGTTGCTGTCCGGAATATAATCAAGCAACCGCGCCAGCTCCACCGGCCCGCCAAGCCGGAACGCCCTCACAGGGTACTCACGCCCCAGCTTCGAGCCGGAGCCGACCACCCGAAAGCCCTGCAAAATCCCCTGCATTTGCGGCTCCTTGATGGTAGAGGTAAACTTATTCCAAATCTGCCGGGTGAGGGAATATTTCAGCTCTTTCAAGCATTTCTGGTTATGCGGGTACATAGGCACCGGCTCTTTCAGCACATAATACAAGTGAAGCCCTGTCCCGCTGTTTACAACAAAGGTTGCCTGGGGCAGAATATCCTTGTTCATCTGGTGCAGCGTGTCCCGAAGCTGGGGCATACCTACCCCGTCCAGGTCAAAGACCAAGGCATAAAGATACCTGGCATTTTTGCCGCACCGCCGCCGCCCAAAATAGGAGATCGGAGACATAATCGTGAAATCGGTGTCTTGCAGCTCCCGCAGCTCGTCCAGTTCGTCAGTGATGGTACAGCGTTTCGCTTTACCGTCCCCCTCGATCTGCAAGGCAATCCCCGTTGCCTTGTCAACCTCACCTTTCGGCACCGTCACCGCAATTCCGTTTCCCTTCCTGTCCTCAAAATGGCCCTTTCTCTCGAAAGATCCTTCCGGGAAGATCTCTCGATAAAACTCATACGGATCCACTGGCTCCAAAAACTTCTCTAAATGCTCGTTCTTTTCCCTATAAAGTTCCCGCAGCCGTTCCAGGGCTTCTTGCTGATCCACCATTCCTTACACCTCTTTTCGTACATTCTGCAAACCCATAGGGGGCATGGAAATGATGGAAAACCTTTCAGGTTTACCACATTCCCACACCCCGCCGCTCACCCCCATAACCCCTCCGACTTTCTCCCTGTCCAAGAGAGAATATTTTATTATTTTTTCCCTGGCCTAAAGGCCATAGGGGGGCATATATTATCAATACTTTTTTCCCTGTTTTTCACTGTTATTATAGCCTGTCCGGGCGGCTCTTTCAATGCCCCCGGACAGGCTTCTTTGATAGTGGTATGGATCCTTTGTTATTTTTATGTCAAAGAATCCATTATAACTCCATATTCCTCCAGATATGGCCCCTGTCCTTCTCCTGTTTCGGCTGCTGCACCTCCGGCACAGATAGCAGCTCCCGCGCCTTTTCGACCAGGGGCCGGAACTGTTCCGGCAAGTGCTGATCCAGAAAGTCCAGCACCGCCCCGATCCCTTCCCGGAGCCGCGCCGAAATCCCGCGCTCCCAGTTCAAATCTTGTTCCAGATATTCGACCTGCACTTTGAGCTGCCGGTTTTCATTTTCAAGCCGCTGCCTCTCCTGGGCCTCCTTTAGCTTTTCTTTCATCGAGGGGATTTTCTGCTGAAGCTGTTGGTTTTCTACCTTCAGCTCCCGCACCTTCTGCTCTGCCGCCGCGCCCCGGATCACCGCCGCCTTCAGTTCCTTCACCTGCTCCACCGTCACGCCCTTGACGGCCCCTATCAGCGTCTTTTCCGGCTGTATCGCGTCCAAATCGGGCTTGACCTTCTCCACCGCTTTCAGTAGCTTCACATTCCCTTGCAGGGCCTTTCTCTGCTTTTCCAGGGCCGCGATCTCCTGCTCTGCCGCTGTCACCTGTTCCTGGACAGCTTCAAGCCGCTGGGCCGCTGCTTTGTACTCTGGCAGCTCCATATGAGGCCGGCCACCGCCCAGGCTGATAATCTCAAACTCGTGCGTCTGGGCGATTTCCGTTAGGGCTTCTTTCTCTCGTTCCATCCAGGCTTTCCATTCTGTCTGTTTCCGGCCCAGCCCTTCAAATCCCTGCTGCTTTAACGCTTGTTTCATTGATACCCGCGTTGAGAGGCCACGGCTCTGCTCCGTTGCCACCGGCACAAAGTCCACATGGAGGTGGGGCGTGGCCTCGTCCATATGCAGCACCATATTGAACACCCGCAGATGAGGGTTGCGCTCCTGGAAGGACGCTGCAAACTCTTTGAGAGCTTCCGCCGCCCGTTCCCCTCCATGGGAGCCACACCCGCAGTCCGTCAAGTTACCGATCTGAAAGATAGCCTCGTGAAATAGCTTCTCCTGTTTGCTCTGCCGGATATGCTCATAGTAGTCTGGTATCTTGTCCCTGGTCTTTTTCTTTTTAGCGTTGTAGGCGGCCAGGGCTTCATCGAAAAGCTCGTGGTACACCTTTTTCAAATCCTCGTTGCAAAAGGTAACATTCTGCCCCGACCTGCTTCGGTCTACATTCGCCGCCGAAAAGCTCCTGTTGTTATGCCGGATACTTCCCCGGCCCGTCATTCCCGAAATAGTTGTGCCTATAAAATCACCCGTCCCTTTCCTGCAAAAAGCCTATATCCTTCTACTCCTATTTTACCATACCAGGCCGCAGGCCACAACCTCTTTGTTACTTTCTTGTGAGAAAGTAACGTAAAAGCACTTTCACACCGCCGCCCCTTTGGGGCTGGCAGTATGAAAGTGCTTTTGCGCGCTCCCGCGGGGGATTGCCGGAGCTGCCAACCGCTACGGTTTCCCGCTGCTTTCGGGCGGCTCCGGCTGGGACTTCGGCCACACTGTCAAATTACTGCTTTATGCTCTGCAAAATTTCCTCAACCGTCGTTCCGTACAACTTTGCCAGCGCAATCAAATTAGAGGTACTCGGATCACATTCTCCGCTTTCCCACTTAGATACTGCTTGCCGACTAACCCCTATTGTTTCTGCTACAAATTCTTGGGTCATCTTATTTTTAGTCCGCAAGTCTTTCAATACTTCACCTAAATTTTGCTTAAGGACGCTTTTTTCAGCTCTTACATCTTTAGACCTAATATATTTCTTCAAAGCTCGAATAATCAAGATAACCAGATAGATAAATAGCCCGAAAAGACCTGCATAGATGATCAAAGAAATAACCAGCATTGGTGCCGCTATACTCATATTTGTTCCTCCTTTCTGATCATCATTTTAGCAATAACTTCTTGGTTGCTACCACCAATTATTGAGCAACTTTAAGTTGCTTTCTACTTTCCAAACAGTTTACTAAACCACCCGCGCTTTTGCTCCGGCTCCTGGCCCTGCTGATCCGCTCCGGCCTCCCCGGTAAGAAGCTGCTGCTGGATTGTCCCCGCGTGAAGGGCCTGGGCCGCCGCTGCTGTCTGCTGGGCGGCAACCAGAGCCTCCGTCAGCTTTTCAATCTGCCTATCTTTTACTTCAAGCTGCCCTTGCAGTGTGTCGATGGTGGCCTGTAAAACGCAAACCAAATCGGAAACTTCGTGGTTTTCGGTTTGCGTTTTAGTTTGCGTTTGGTTTTCGATTTCGGTTTGCGATTTTTCAGAAAAAGCCTCTTTTATCAAGGCTTCCTGGTGTTCATCAATCGCAAACTGGTTTCCGTTTTTTCGCAAACCTGATCGCAAACCGAGGTTTGCGATTTGCTTATTTACTGCTGTCTTTGATACCCCTATCTCGTCGGCTATCTGCCGGATTGTTTTCATGCCCTCACACTCCCCGCACTATCGCTGGCTGGTGTGTCCGGCTGCTCTGCTATGTATTGTTTCAGATCTTCATCAAGCTCAAAAGGAAGTTTCCCAAGGCGGACGGTTTCTTCAAAAAATAAAATTGTTGCCTGTTCCAAAGTCAGCCCATTTTCTGCAAAAACCTTTTCCGCTTGCTCTTTCAGCGCCACGTCGATCTCCAGCGCAACTTCAACCAACTGCCCCATTCCCATCACTCCAACAGCCGACCATAATCCCGTTTCGCATACACTACACGAGCCACTGTCACCAGCTTTTTTTCTTCATCTACCCAATAAAACATCAGATAATTTTGCACCAAAATTTTTCTGTATTCGTGCTTCAAGGGACGGATCGGCTGGTAAGTCGGGGTTGCATACGGAAAGAGCAGCACACCTTCCGCTGCATTGACCAACTCCCCCGCCAAGCGATCCGCTGCGTCCGGATTTTGAAGTTCTCGGCTGATATACCGCACGATTTCAAGCATATCTTTCCGCGCCACAGGCAGATACTCTAATTTATACAACCTGTTCCCCTCCAATAGCAGCTTTCATCGCTTTCAGCACATCTTTGGAAGAATAGCGTTGTTCCGTCAACTCAGCCTCTCTCTCGGCCTCTTGCAGCTTGAAATATACCTCGCTCTCAAATTGTAGGTTTTCAAACGCCTCCATGCTCAGAACAACCATATCTCCATAGCCATTCTTTGTCAAAAAAACAGGTTGAGCCGTTTCATGCACCGTCTTTGAAATGTCCGCAAAATTATTTCTCAAATCAGAAACAGGTCTAATCATATTCATAAAATCAACCTCCCATGTTTTTATTTTAGCATAATTGCGCTAAAATATCAATATTCCTCACGTTAATTATTTTTCAGCTTATGTAGACATTTAGAGGTCAAAAAAGTCTTGATTTATGCAGCTTTCCGGGCGCAATAGAGAGGGGGGGTGGTATGTTTACCCTCAGAGCGCCGGAAAAACCCTCCTGGACCGTCCATGGGCCGAAAACCGCCCCTAATCCTTACCCTGGCCTAATGCCTCCACCAGCAGATCACTCAACGCCTGTGACGGTCGCACCCGTGCCACCATGTGTCCATCCTCCTGCCACACCGCAGACGGCTCGCTATCCCACCATTTTCGGATTGTCTTGGGATCAAGACCAGTGTCCCGATGACAGTCCGCCTTACGTCCGTCCGGGTGCTTCTGCCTCCACACATGAACTATTTTCTCTGCCGTTGGTCTACCTTCCGCAGATTTCATTGAAATGCCTACCGCTTTCATGTCCTCTTTTCTTCTTCGAGCTAAATACAAATGCTGATCTTGTTTTAACCAGTTTCTCTTATTGACCGGCATAGTCATGCCGGATAGCTTAGCAATATCATCTCTCGGAAAGGTCACATAGTCCTCATTGAACATCTCCAGAGCGCATACAATATCGTCCTTCGTGAAGCGGTTGATGTCCTCCACGCTCATGTCATCATAGGGCTTGAGCAGAGCGAAAGCGTCCCTGCGCAGCTCTGCTTCGTCTATGCCGCACTTTTTAGCGTAGATGGCCAGCGTCATAATTCCGTAGAACCGATGCCCCACCCGGATCTCGTCAGCGATCCGATGCAGCCACCAGTCATATAGATCCCGCTTCACCGTCCAGCGCCCCCGGCGCTCCTTCTTCACCACCCGGCGCTCATACCAGTCTGGGTACTTCTCTTTGGCCTCGGCCAGCGACAGGCGGCTCTTTCGCATGAGCGCCTCTATGCGCTGCTGCTCTCCGTTGCTGTCCGGGATATAGTCCAGCAGCTTCTCCAACTCCACCGCACCGCCATACCGATAGGCTACCACAGGATAGTCCTTCCCCAACTTAGAACTGGTGCCAACCACACGGAACCCCTGCAAAATGCCCTGCATCTGCGGCTCCTTGATGGACGAAGTAAACCTGTTCCAGATCTGCCGGGTGAGGGCGTATTTCAGTTCTTTCAAAATTTTCTGATTCTGCAGGTACATAGGGATCGGCTCCGTCAGCACATAATACAGATGCAGGCCGGTCCCGCTGTTTACCACGAAAGTGGCCTTTGGAATAATATCCTTGTTCATCTGATGCAGCGTGTCCCGGAGCTGCGGCATCCCTACGCCGTCCAGATCAAAAACCATCGCATAGAGATACCTGGCATTCTGCCCCCGGCGCTGCCGGCCAAAATATGAGATAGGGGACATGATCGTAAAGTCCGTGCCTTTGATGTCCTCCAGTTCCCTCAGCTCGTCCGTGATCACATGACGGTTGGCTTTACCATCGCCCTTGATCTCCAGTGCAACGCCGTTCTCCTGCACCACTTTTGACTTCTGAGGGACTACCAGAGCGATACCGTTTCCCTTGGCATCCTCAAAATGCCCTTTGCGTTCAAACGATCCCTCCGGGAAAATCTCCCGGTAAAACTCATACGGCTCCACCGGCTCCAGATATTGACGAAGATGGGCATTTTTCTCCCGATAAAGTGCCTGTTGCCGCTCCAAAGCAGTCTGCTGATCCATAGCCATAAAAATACCTCCAGTCCAGAAAAGAAAAAAGAAGCAAAAAAGAAAATCCGCTACGGCGGGGAATCGCCTGCGGGCGGGAAGGGGAAAAAGGGGAGCCAAAGAGCGCCGCCTACGGCGGCTTAAAGAGAAAGTCACCTCCCCTTTTCCCCCTCGCTCCGGGGCATGGAAATGATGGAAAACCTTACAGGTTTACCACATTCCCACACCCCTCCGCACACCCCCTTTTTCCCCCCGACTTTCTCCCTTTCTGAGAGAAAAATTTTCTTTTTGTTCTTGAGCCAAAGTCTCTTAGGGGGGGCATATATTATCAATAGGTTTTTCCCTGTTTTCACCTGTTATTATAGCCTGTCCGAGTGCCGGTTGCAAGCCCTTCGGACAGGCTATTTTCACAGGCTCATATCGCCCCAGGAATGACCTCTCTCGTGCTGTTTTTCCTGCCTATAAGTCTGATGCTCCGGCAGCAGATCTCTCGCCTTATCGACGAGGTGAAGAAGCTGCTTCGGCAGGTGACTCTCCAGCATATCCAGTACACGGTCGATTCCCTCCAGCAACCGGTCTGAAAAGCTGCGTTCTTCCTCCAGCGCCTCCTTCAGTTCTTTGTTCTCCTGCCGGAGATTGAAGTTTCGGGTTTCAAGAAGCTCCAGATTTTTCTTCTCCAGTAGCCGATCCATGGTAGAGGGGATTTTCTTCTGCATCTCTGCATTTTCTTTTTCCAACGCAGCGTTTTTCTTCTTCAGTTCCACCACCGCCTGCTTCGCAGCGGCTCCGGTCATGGCTACTTTTTTGAGCTGCTGGATCTGCTCCACGGTAACGCCCTTAACAGCCCCTGTGAGCGTTTTTTCCGGTTGGATGGTATCAAAGTCCACCCGCACCCGTTCTGCGGCCTTCAGTGCCGCCACAGTGCCGGAGAGCGACTTAATCTCTCCCTTCAACTCCGTTTTCTTTTCCTGCATATCTGCCAGCTCCTGCAAAGCTGCCGCTGTCTGCTCCTGCACGGCCTCGGACTCTTGGATCGCCGCCCGGTACTCTGGCAGCTCCATGTGCCGCCGGTTGCTGCCAAGAGAGATAATTTCAAATTCGTGCTGCTGGGCGATTTCCGTCAGCACTTCCTTTTCTCGATCCATCCAAGCCTTCCACTCAGTCTGTTTCTGGCCAACGCCTGTAAAGCCCTGCTGCTTGAGCGCCTGCTTCATAGACACCCTCGTAGACAGCCCCCTCGTCTGCTCCGTTGCCACCGGGATATAGTCTACATGAAGGTGCGGCGTGGCCTCATCCATGTGCAGCACCATGTTGAACACATAGAGATGGGGATTGCGCTCCTGAAAGGTCTTTGCGAACGCTGTCAGCGCCTCCGCTGCCCGCTGGCCGCCCTCCGTACCACAGCCGCAGTCGTTTAGGTTGCCGATCTGAAAGATAGCCTCATGGAACAGCTTCTCCTGTTTGCTCTGCCGGATATGCTCATAGTAGTCTGGGATCTTATCCCTTGTCTTTTTCTTTCCAGCGTTGTACGTCTCCAGCGCCTCGCCGAACAGGTTGTTATAGGTCCGCTTCAGATCCTCGTTGACGAAAACAATATTCTGCTCCGACCGTTCACGATCTACATTTGCTGCGGTGAACTCCCGGTTGTTATGCCGGATACTCCCCTGTCCCATCATGCCAGAAATGGTTGTACCGATACCTCTCACCCTTCCTTTCTTCTGCGCTGTTCTTCTGTGTTTTATCCTGCTCCCATTTTATCATACAGCTACCGATAAGGCAACCTCTTTGTTACTTTCTGGTGAGAAAGTAACGCAAAAGCACTTTCACACCGCCGCCCCTTCGGGGCTGGCAGTATGAAAGTGCTTTTGCGCCCTGCCGGGGGCTAAAAGAGGCAGCCTCACAACTGTCTCCAAGAACTTCTGTTGTCACTCTACTTCTTCTGGTGCAAGAGGATAGCCACACAATTCATCTTCCTGTGCAGAAACCTCTGCGTCCTCTGTTTTTACAAGACCGCTTTCTTCAAGCAAATCTGGCGGCACAGCACTTATAGCTAACTGTTGTTCTTCCGGCAAACTATTATACCAATCGAGCCATTCAAGCGTTTCTTCCGAAAGACCATCCGCATCTACCATCCGATCACCAAATCGGACTTGATTTCCAGTTCCTTCTCTTTGCTCAAAAACAATCCATTTTTCGTTCATAAAAATCTCTATGGTATTGTCGGCTCCGTATTGATATTCAAAGCCCGTCCCGAAATTGGATTGGTTATCTTTTGTCGGTATCTCAGAACCGTCAACCGTCGAAGGAATTTCCCCATCCAGGGCTCCACAACGGGCACTTACGGTACTCTCTTTCCCCGTATCGTAGTAGAGTTTACCATCCACCATCACCATAGGAATTTTGTCCCATTCAAGTGGCAGCTCGGAGGAATGCTTCGTTACTAATTCATCAAATACAGATAGTTCTATGTTGTCCTTAGATGTTTTCCAAAAATATCCGTCTTTCTCAATAGTTCCATCATTCATTATTACAACAGTGTCTATCTGTTTCCCTTCTGTATCATACCACCTTACTGAATAACTCCACCCTGTACTGTCGTTACTTTTCTCACCTTTTTCAAATTCTAATGACAGTATATCAGCAATTTGCGAAATTTCTTCTTCTTCGGTGACCTCTACCGTTTCTCCCGTATTTCCTGATTGTATTTCTATTTTTCCAACTTCTCTATCTTCGAGAGTAATGATACTATCACTGTTGTTACACCCACTTAATACAAAAGACGCCACTAATACCAAACATAAAATAAGAGCAATTTTCTTCATTGTATCACACCGCCTTTCCTACTTGTAGTGACGAAAAAAATGTCCTTTTGTTTCCTATCTGCCACCAAAAATTTTTGAAAACCAGCTTTTTTTCTGTTCCGGCTCCTGCTGATCCGCTCCACTCTCCCCGGAAAGAAGCTGTTGCTTCATTGTTCCCGCGTGGAGTGCCTGGGCCGCTGCCGCTGTCTGCTGGGCGGCTACCAGGGCCTCAGTCAGCTTTGCAATCTGCCGGTCTTTTACTTCAAGCTGCCCTTGCAGAGTGTCGATAGTTGCCTGTAAAAC
>OGDD01002098.1_pt1 | contig 12973 bp, 7 predicted proteins | sample 1570301 | NCBI WGS metagenome assembly OGDD01 (sample SAMEA2581971, study PRJEB24529) | metagenome | biome: Human gut stool | place: China | collected 2011 | reverse complement strand
ATACGGCGACCACCGAGATCTACCCTCTTTCCCTACACGACGCTCTTCCGATCTCTGGCAATTTTTACATTCTTCTTTGCGATTTCTTCCAACAACTCTTCCGTAAAATGCAGTCCTGCCGTTGGCGCTGCCGCTGATCCGGTATGTTTTGCATATACGGTCTGATAGCGGTTCTTATCTTCCAACTGATGTGTGATATACGGTGGAAGAGGCATCTGCCCTAACTGATCCAAAACTTCCTCGAAAATTCCTTCATAATGAAATTGAATCAGGCGGTTTCCCTCATCTACAATATCAATAACTTCCCCTTCTAAAAGGCCTTCCCCAAAACGGATTTTTGTACCCACTTTTGCTTTCTTTCCGGGTTTTACCAGTGTCTCCCAAACATCATTCTCTCTTCTTTTTAATAAAAGAACTTCTATTTTCGCATCTGTCCCTACTTTTGAGCCAATCAGTCTTGCCGGAAGTACCTTTGTATCATTAATGACAAGGCAGTCCCCCTCCTCCAAATAATTGACAATCTCTTTAAAAATATGATGCTCTGTTTTTCCCGTCTCTTTATCCAAAACTAAAAGTCTTGAGCCGGAACGGTCCTCCAACGGATCCTGCGCAATCAATTCCTCTGGTAATTCAAAATAAAAATCTTCTCGTTTCATATTTCTATCCTTCCTCTATATCTTTCTCGCCCGTATAACTAAAAAGGCCGGTTTCAGCATTTCTTTTTCCAACTGCGGATATTGTTTTATCATAGTGGAACTCGGCCTTGTCTCATCTGCAGCCTCTACATAAAATCCGTGTTGTCCAAGTGCAGTCACTATCTCGCCCACTGTTCTATGGTAAATAACTTCATCATCAATAAACCAGTTGGAACCGCGTCGTCCTGACTGATGATAATTTGAAAATGTATAAGAAATCTCCTTACCTCTCTCATCATAATTCCAGCCCGGCTGTCTGTCTAAAGATGCTGTTGTAATCGGGTGCTTTTGAGAAAAAAGTAAAATGCCGTCTTTATGTAAAAGTGAACTCAGCCCTGCGATAAATTTATCGAAATGTTCCACGTAATGAAAAACGAGCGAACTGTATATGACATCAAATTTTTCGTCCAACCCCGCTGCCTTTTCCGGTGCTAAAAGACGGTATTCTATGGGTAATCCCACAGATTTTCTTTTTGCGATTTTCAGCATTCTCCCTGACATATGTGTTCCCAGCACCTTCACTGCACCGTTCTCGGCAAAATATCTGCAATTCTTCCCACAGCCGCAGCCAATCTCAAGTACCCTGTTCCCAAATATATCCGGCATATAATTGTGCATTGCCGGCTGTTCCAATAAACTCCTCATCGTATTCCTGTTCAACAAAACTCTCTCCCTTTTGCATAAACTTATTTAAGTATAACATTTTCCACAGAAAATTTCATCAAAAAAGAAAAGGAATTTCTATTTTGAAATTCCTTTTCCATTCATTACGCCTTGATTATTTTGTTCTTTTTCTTCTGAATACAAGAACACCGCCTGCAATTGCCATACTTGCAATCATCAGTGCAATTGGCATTACACCGTTTGCAGCGTCACCGGTTTTAACCGGCTTATTACCCGGTTTTTTATTTGGTTTTTTATCCGGTACTGTTGTATCTTTTACAACTAATCCTGCTTCTGCCTTTTCAAAGTTTGCTTTCGCCTGTGCGAATGCTTTTGCCGAAACATTGTCTAAATCATTTAACATATCTTTTAATACTGCTAAAGCGTCTTTGTATACTTTGGCACTTTCTTCTGTGTATTTGCTTAAGTCTTTTTCTACGATAGACTCAACATACTCTTTCACTTCATCAGCATTTGCTCTTACAACCAAACCTTTCATTGCTTTGTAGATAGCATCTGTTGCTTTACTTACTTCTTCTTTTGTACCAGTTGCAAATAATGCTTTTCCACTTGCGACTGCATCTGTTAATACTTTATAACTATTTGCAGTATATTTATCTGCCGAATATGTTTCTGCTGAAGCGATTGCTTCTTTTAATGCTTTTACAGATACTAAGTTCTGTTTTGCACCGTTTAACTGATTAAGACATTCTTGTAATTCTTCCTGACTTAAAGCAGATAAATCTTTGTTTCCGACTTCAGTTACTACTTTCTGTAACTCGTTAAATGATTTTTCTGTGTAATTTCCTGCTGTTAAATTTTTCAATTCGTTTAATAATGCATTCACTTTTGATGCGTCTACATTTCCGCTTAATTTTAAGTTGTCTTTCGCAGTTTTAATGTTTTTGATTGCTTCTGCGATAGTTTCTTTTGTTCCGTTTACAAGCAACTGACGTGCATTGTCTACTGCTGTTTTGTATGCGTCAAATGAATCTTTCGTATAAATAGATGAATCTTTGATTGCATCAAAATCTGCGATTAATGTAGGTAATTCACCTAAAGCAACTAAGTTTTCTTTTGCTGCTGTTAATTTATTTAACGCTGCTTCAAATGTATCCGGATGCTGTGGTGTTGTTTTGTTTTCTTCTAATAAACTTTCTACCTCTTTTTTAGCATCAACATATGCTTTCCATGAGTTCTGTGTATATACATTTTCCGGATTTGTGATAGATGCAATAAAGGCATTTGCTTCTTCAACTGCGATTGAAGCCATTTCTTGATTTGTCGGATTGTATACTAATCCTGCTTTTGCATCTTCCACTGCTTTTTTCAATGTTTCTACATCTTTTTCAGATGTATCATCTTTATTTTCGATTGCTGCTTTACAAGCATTGATTGCTTTTTCATATACAGCCCATGTTTTTGCTGTGTATGTATCGGCATCTTTATAAGCGTCTTTAACGATTGTTTCCAATACGGAAATATCGCCTTTTAACTGTTTTCCTTCAATCGCTTTGTTGATTGCTGTTACTGCATTATTTACGGAATCCTGTGAAACATTTTCGCTACTCATTACTTCCTGTCCAACTTTATAAGCATCAGCATATACTTTTGCAGTAGATGTTGTCCATTTTGTTGTATCTTCTTTGCTGTCTATTAATGCTTTTAACGCATTCTTATCTGCTGCTTTATAGTCTGACTTATAAGTTAATAATTCAGTAATATTTGGTGTTGTTTTATCCCACTCTACTTTTACATCAAGTAAAACTGTATCATTTGGAAGAACAAATTCATTATAAGACTGGCTTAACTTACCAACTGTTACCCATTTCTCTTTTTTATCTTCCCATACACGTGCTTTTACAGTCGCATTAGAAATTGCCGATGCATTCTGTAAAACTTTAATTGTATTTACATCTGTGTTATCAGAAAGTGAGTACTGTACATATCCTTTGTCTTTGCTTGGCACGAACATTGTTGCAATGTCGCCGTCTGACATATTTCTGAATAAACCATTTCTTGTTTCTTCAGCATCTGATTTGTATGTTGGGTTGTTTTCTGATGGCATAAACTCACCGTCATTGATTTCAAGTTCATTGAAACGCACCCATTTATCACTACCAGATTTATTTCTTGTAATTTCAAATTTCAAGTATCTTGCTTTTTTGTTGATGTTTGTTTCTTTCTTCACATTGTAAGAAATTTCATGTGTAGGTAAAACAGTATTGATATGGTCTGAACCTGCTGCTTCTCCTTCGTTGTCCTTATCCTGATTTCCTAAAGTCATAATTTCTTCCCATGTTTTTCCGTCTGTAGATACGGAGAATTTTGCATGACGCGGGAAGTCATGTTCACTGTCACGACATACAACTTTAAATGTTTTTAAGTCGATTTCCTGTCCTAAATCATAAGTAAAGAATTTTCCTGCATGTTGACTGTTTTTATAATGTGTTGCTGTTGTAATATCTCCGTCAAATACATTTAACGGATTTTCAATTTCGCTATAGTTTGTTTCTTTTACTGATTTTGGATAAATCTCTACTGTTTTAACAGCAAATTTTTCTACATTAAATGTAATAGCATTTTCTGTTTTGTTAATAATACGAACATAACGTGCATCATCGGTTACTTTTGTTGCTTTGCTTTCTTTTACATTAATGTCTTTCCACTCTACATTGTTTTTAGATACTTGAACAGTTAAATTTTCATCTGATAATTTACTTGTAATTTCTGCCAATTCATGAATTCTGTCCAATTTCAATCCAATGTATTCATTTTTTGCCAATGTCACATTATCAATCGGTGTTACCTCTGCTGTATCAGCAAGATAATCCGCTGTATGTTTTTTGTATTTGTCTACGTTTGTAAATACTTTACCATTATGGAAGATTTTTGCATCTACATCAAATTCACGGAATGCAATCCATGTCGCTTGTTGTTTTTTGTTTACTAAACGTACATATTTTGCAGTAATATTCTGTGCTGAAACATCTACGGAAATCTTTCTTGCATTTTTAAAGTTGTTGATTTTTGTCCAATTCTTTTTATCCATTGAATACTCTAAATCAGCATCTGTAAAATAATCTCCATCAGTATCATTTCTGCCCTGTGTAATATTGATTTTTCCTAATACAATTGGTTTAGATAATTCTACTCCAACATAATCACCGACAATAGTTGTATCTTTCGGTGTTGAAGTCTGTCTTACATTATAGTGTACATTTGTGTTTAAATCGCCGTCTACTACATTCGTTTCTTTTCCAGTGGAAACTGACCAACCTTCTTCGTTACTTGTACGGATAACTGTTTTTGTAAAGTTTTCTGCATTTTCAGGCATTGTAGATACTTTAAATTCACGCATTGCAGTCCATTTATTTTGACTGCCTTTTTCTGTACATTCGTAACGAACTGCAACGACATTTTCCAATTCAATCTGGCTTACATCAACAAACTCTGCATAATTGCTATAAATATCACTATTTACCGGTTTCCATTCATCAGAACCCTTTACTTGATATTTCAACTGTGCCTTACCAAATGTTTCTTGACGCTTATCTTTTGTTCCATTGATAATATGAATACCATATACAGTTACCGGTTTATTAAATTGAACTTGATAATACTGTCCTTTTTCTTCATATTGGCTAGTCCATGCATGTGTTTCATCATTGCCATCAATAATATTGTCAAGAGAACCTTGATACCAATTTGTAATATTAGATGTTGCTGTCATTTCCACCTGCTGTGAACCTACTCCACCTGTTGCATAGTCATTTACAGGACCTGATAATTTTGTCTGTAACTTTTTAGCCAATGGAATTAAGTGTGTTGAGCCAGGGCTAACCATAGAAGAACCATTAAGCATTTTACGCTCATGTTTCTGACTGCTTATCAACGCACTGTAACCAGTATTGTAATGGTTAAATGCAGTAAACATATCTTTTGCTTCTACTGCCATTTCTGCTTTAACATATTCCTGAATAACTTTTGCCAAATCTGCCAAAGAACCTGTAAACGGTTTCAATTCTTTCTTTAAGTTTGCGTTTTTACTCTGCGCATGGAATTCTTTGCAAGCATCGATGATTGTCTGCATTTCTGCAATCATCTGTTTTGCGTCTGCATCGACTAACTTCCCTGCTGTTAACTGTTGGTTAATTTTATTAATCAATGGCTGTAACTCTTCTGACTCAGCTAATACAAGTCCGTGACCGTTTGGCTGTGGGTTAGACATATGTTTTGCCAATGTATGTAATGCTTCCGAAGCCTGTGCATCTACATATTTGAAAGAATCTTTCCAACTCTTATCATCATCAAATGCTTTTACATTCCAAGCATAATCTGCCACTGCAAAAATAGCAACTTTAGATGCTTCTGCCTCTTGCATAGGGTTTGTTACAACACCAGCTAAATCATTTACATTAATATCTGTATGTAAAAGACTACCTTTTCCCATCATTAAACGTGCACCGTTAATATCATTTACCGGCCAGTTTAACCAGAATAAAGGACTTCTTCTTGTTGCCTGTCCGTTAAGGTTATGTTTTCTAAAATGGTTTAATGTTTTCTGTTCAACCGGCTGACATACCGCTTCACCTGTCCAGAAGATTTTAATATCCTCAGGAAATTCTTTGTCATATTTATTTAACTCAGAGTAATCTCCTTGCCATGAATGGTTGTATCCTGCCGGACAGAATACAGTGTCATATACGTCACCCTTTGCTTTTGCCCATTTAGATACTTCTTGCATCATTTTAACAACAATATCTTTGTTTAACTGTCCTACGTCATCGCCAAGTACACCGAACTGACGTACTCCCGCTTTATATAACTGTTCAAATTTCTTTAACAACGCCTGAATTTCAGCATCTGCATTATTGGCATTGAATCCACCCATAAACGGATGTGCTGTCCACACAAAACGGCATTTAGCTTCATTTCCCACTTTTACCATTTCTGTAATTTCTGCAAGTTCTTTAGCAGGATATTCTTCACGCCATTTTTCTTTATGATATGGGTCATCCTTTGGGGCAAAGATATAAGAAGTCATCTTAAAATCTCCACCGAATTTCATCAAAGACATTCTGTCTTCATTAGACCATGGAATTCCGTAGTATCCTTCGATAAATCCACGGATATTGGTGTCTGCATAATCTTTAATCGTAAAGTTGCGGATTGTTGAACCGTTCATCTGATTAAAGATATGTTTTAAAGATGTGATACCATAAAATGCTGCATCTGTATCACGTCCTAATACAACGATTTCTCCGTTGTTAGAAGCAACAAAGTTTGCTCCAAATTTTTCAAACAAACTTGCCTCAACATTGTAATGCTCTTTTACATAAGTATCTACATATTCTTTTGAATTATATGTACCTACTAAAATGTTTGTTTTTCCCTCCACTTTTTCTTGTGAAGTAGTTACTTTCTTGTTCTTTGAAGCCAAAACTTCATTCATTCTTTTCTGTGTAACAGAATCGATCGTTTTTTCAAAAACGACATTTACTTCCTGACGAATAACAAATTCGCCGTCCTGATAAGACATATCATGTGGATTTGGATAAATTTCATAAGCTGTCTTATCCTTTGCCGCCTGTACTGTCGGTGTTGAAATCGGCATCATAGTGAGTACCATAGCAACAGCAAGCGTGCCTGTTAAGATACGTTTTAGAATCTTTTTCATAATTTTTCCTTTCCTGAATTGACTATCTTTTCGGTAAATTCTTCTCTTTAAAAAAGACCAAAAACATTTTGAATCATCTTGTCCAACGTGAAAAAGTGAGTCAAATATACTGTTCTTGGTCTTGCCTAATTCAATAGTTACAATCCATATAATTTTGTCTAAATCATACTATATTTTCCATTTTCTTTCAATCACATCTTTATATTTTGGGTATAATATACAAAACGCCTGCACATTTTTTGTGCAAGCGTTCTAAGTTTATTGTCTTAATTCAATTCCCATTTCCTCTAAGGCTTTTAAAATTCTTGTCATTGCTGTTGTAACGTCTGTTTCTTCCAATGTTTTATCTTTCGCACGGAATACGATAGAGTATGCAACCGACTTAAATCCTTCTTTAATCTGTGAACCTTCGTAAATATCGAAAAGCTGATAATCTTCTAAATATTCTCCGCCTTTCTTTTCAATTACTTCTTCAATCTGTCCTACCAAAATTTCTTTAGGTACAACCATACTGATGTCACGAGTTACAGCCGGATATTTTGCAATGCCTTCGTATTTTCTGTCAAATGTAGCCAATCCTACAATTTCAGGCATATCTAACACTGCGATATAGGCTCTTGTTCCGATACCGTAAGTATCTGCAACCTGCGGATGAACTTCTCCAAGATAGCCGACTACTTTTCCGGCATAAATAATATTCGCCTGGCGTCCCGGGTGTAAAAATGTCTTTTCTGCATTTGGATCATATGTTTCTTTCTCATGCAAACCAATCTTTTCAAAGAATTCTTCCACCACGCCTTTCATAGTAAAGAAGTCTCCCTCTCCGTACATACCGAGTGTAAACTGCATACGTTCCTCAGGCAATTCTGTTACCGGAAGTTGTTTTGGAAGATAAATATTTCCTAATTCGTATAAACGCACATCTTTGTTTCTTCTATTATAGTTAGTTGCCAGTGATGTAAGCATTCCGTTTAGAGAAGTTGTTCGCATAATACTGTAATCTTCTCCCAGCGGATTCATGATTTCCACCGCTTCTCTTAATTTAGAATCAGCAGGAATCAATAATTTATCAAATACTTTCGGACTTTCAAATGAATATGTCATTCCCTGACTGAAACCACAGAATTCCGCGATATTTCTTGCCACTTCCTCGATGCGAAGTTTGAATGATAATTTTCCCGTTGTCGCTTCTCCTCTCGGAAGTGTTGTTGGAATATTGTCATACCCATAAAATCTCGCCACTTCCTCCGCAAGGTCTGCAAGTCTGAATAAATCATGTCTGAATGTCGGCGCTATCACTTCTTTTGCTTCCGCATCATATTCCAAACCAATTTTTTCAAAATAGCCGAGCATCTCTTCCTCAGAAATGTCTGTTCCTAACATTACGTTAATTTTCTCCGCATCAAACGGTACACGAACAGGTTCTTTCACTTTTTTGTAAACATCAACCGTTCCGCCTACAACTTCTCCTGCTCCTAATTCCTCAATCAGTTGACATGCTCTGTCAATTGCCGCTTTTGCATTGTTTGGATCAAGTCCCTTCTCAAATTTTCCGGAAGCATCTGTACGAAGTCCCACTTTCTTACTTGATTTACGAATGTTCGTTCCGTCAAAGCATGCCGATTCAAGCAATACTGTGTCTGCATTTTCTGTAATCATTGAGTTTTCTCCACCCATGATTCCCGCAATTCCAACCGCTTTCTCGCCATCACAAATCATTAATACAGATTCGTCCACTTCTCTTTCCTGTCCGTCTAAAGTAACGAATTTTTCCCCATTCTTCGCTGTTTTTACCACGATTTCGTTTCCGGCAATCGTTGACATATCATACGCATGCATCGGCTGTCCAAACTCTTCCATAACATAGTTTGTAATATCTACAAGGTTATTGATCGGACGGATTCCCACCGATGCAAGTCTTCTCTGCAGCCATTTTGGTGAAGGTGCAATCTTTACATTTTTAACCATTCTCGCACAGTAGCGTGGGCATAAATCCGCATCTTCCACAGTAACTTTCACATAATCATTTACCTCTTCACCGTTACCTGTTTCTTTTACAACAGGCGGACAAAATTCTTTTCTAAATGTTGCTGCCACTTCTCTTGCAATTCCAACAACGCTGAAGCAGTCCACACGGTTTGATGTCACTTCATATTCAAATACAACATCGTTTCTTCCGAGCGCTTCGATTGCACTGCTTCCTACAACGGCATCATCTTCAAAAATATAAATTCCGTCCTCTGCTGCCTCCGGATACATTTCTGTTGTGGAACCAAGTTCTTCGATAGAACACATCATACCGAAACTTTCTACACCGCGAAGTTTTCCCTTCTTGATTTTGATTCCTCCCGGAGTTTTTTTCCCGTCATGTCCGCCTGCAACACGTCCACCGTCCAAAACAACCGGAATTTTTGCTCCCTCAAAAACATTTTTTGCTCCTGTCACAATCTGAACAGTCTCTTCTCCAACATTCACCTGGCAGACAACCAGTTTATCTGCATCAGGGTGTTTTTCAATTTTCTCAATCTGTCCGATTACAATTTTTTCTAAATCAGCGTCCAACACTTCATATCCTTCTACTTTTGTTCCTGAAAGTGTCATCGCATCTGTATATTCCTGTGCCGTCACATCAAGTCCAGGCACATATGCTTTAATCCATGATAATGATGTATTCATCTTCTTTCTACTTCCTTTCTTTAATTGGAGACATACCCTAAAATTGTTTCAAAAATCGAATATCGTTTTCGTATAATAATCTCATATCGTCTATCTCATATTTCAATAAAGCAATACGTTCCAAACCTACGCCAAACGCAAATCCGTTATATTCTTCCGGATCAATTCCGCACATTTCCAATACATGAGGGTGTACCATACCACAGCCCAAAATTTCAATCCAGCCTGAACCTTTACAGAAACGGCAGCCTTTTCCGCCACATTTGAAACATGTAACGTCCACTTCCGCACTCGGTTCCGTAAATGGGAAGTGATGTGGTCTGAATTTTGTCTTCGTCTCTGGTCCGAATAATTCTTTTGCAAACACTTCCAAAGTTCCTTTTAAGTCAGCAAAAGAGATGTTTTTGTCAATCACAAGCCCTTCAATCTGATGGAATGACGGCGAATGCGTTGCGTCCACTTCGTCTGAACGGAATACTCTTCCCGGCGCAATCATACGGATAGGTAATTTCCCCTGTTCCATCACACGGGCCTGTACCGGGGAAGTCTGTGTACGAAGCACAATGTCCTTATTGATATAGAAAGTATCCTGCTCATCTTTTGCCGGGTGATCTGCCGGAATATTTAACTTCTCAAAGTTGTATTCGTCGTATTCCACTTCCGGTCCTTCCACAACTTCATATCCCATACCAACGAAAATTCTTTCCACCTCTTCCAGTGCAATTGTGTTCGGGTGGCGGTGTCCAACTGTATTTTTCTTTGCCGGGAGAGTAACGTCAATGACTTCTTCTCTTAATTTTCTCTCCAGAATTTCTTTTTCCATTTTCGCTTTTCTCTCTTCCAAAAGAGACTCGATTGCCGCTCTCGTTTCATTGACCAACTGACCTACTTTGGCTCTGTCTTCCACTGCAACATCTTTCATTCCTTTTAAGATTGCTGTCAATTCACCCTTTTTCCCTAAAAATTTTACTCTTACCTCGTTTAATTTTTCCGGCACTTCAGAAGCCTGAATTTGCTGAAGAGCTTCTTTCTGAATGCTCTGTAATTTTTCTTTCATTATTTTATCTCCTTTCATAGACACTTTAATTTCGTAGGAATTTCCTATACATAAAAAAATCCCCGTCCCAAAAGGGACGAGGTTAATCGCGGTACCACCCTAATTCCTGTCATAGACAGGCTCTCGGTTTGCGTAACGTGCAAATACGTCAGTTTCTACACAAATATCTTCTTCAAAACTGCGGTTCCTGTGGGAAATTCAATTACCGTCTGAACTTAAGGAAACTTCCAGCCAATGATTTCCTCTCTCTGCTAGAAAACGGTTCTCTACTAACACATTCATTACCTTTTCTTTATTTATATAAGTCTAACCATTATTCTATCATACAAAAGCACAATGTCAAGATATTTATTTATCCCCTTTTCCCTGAAAATACACATTCACTTTTCCGCCAAGAAGCATAATATACATTGAAAAATATAACCACAACATAATTAGGACAATTGTTGTCAGACTTCCATACATATCTTCAAATCCTTTGAAAATTTCCATGTATTTTGATACAAAGAAAGATGTAAGGAGCCAGCCAACCGACGTAAATAATGAACCGGGAAGTTGTGACAGAAATTTATCCCTTCTGTTTGGCAGGAATTTATAAATGCAAAGCGAAAAGACCAGCAGCGCAAAAAATGCGGCTATCGTTCTGATTTCAATCATAAATTTTGTAATGTGCGAAGCCAACGGGATATGCGCTTCCACGAACAAACTGATACTGTTACCAAATCCCAGCACAACAAGCGTCAGCACAATGACAACAATAAACAGTACCGTATAAAACGTGGCTCTTATACGCAAATAAAAATAATTTCTCGTTTCGCGACTGCCATAAATCCAGTTCAGCCCTGAAGTAACTGCCAAAACTCCTCTCCCCGCTGACCAGAGCGCCACAAGAATGGTAATCGGAATGACTGCTGCCGACTGATTATATACCTGATTGACAATCGCCAAAATGGTAGGCGTAATGGAGTCCGGAACAACCTGCGCAACTGCCGACATAACGTCCACTTTTGTCAGCGAAGTATATTGTACGAGAGTAAGCAGCAGTAAAATAATCGGAATTAAAGAAAGCACGAAAAAGAACGCTGACATTGCAGCGTATGCACTTGTATGGTCATTCGCATCTGCTGCCAATAACTGATTTATTTTTTTCAACCATTTTTTCACCGGCCACTCCCCGCTCTCTTTCATAAAAATCAAAATCGGCACAACTTATGCCAACTTCGGCTATTATGGAATCATAACACGATTTTATTTTTTCTTCAAGTTTCTCTGTGGAAATCTATTTTCTCACTTCTATATTCTTATAAAATATACTTAAAATTTCTTTATAGTTTTTCCCCCTCTTTGCCATTTCATTCGCTCCGGTCTGACTCATTCCGATGCCGTGTCCATATCCTCCACCCGTAAGAACATATTCCTTCCCCTGTTTTTTTATCTCAAAGAAAGCGCTTGGTAAAAGTTCCATACTTTTCACCTTTTTTCCGTCCTGACGCTCCAATAAATATCCGTCACCGCCTAACGCTCTTCTAATTTTATTTTCCGTGTCCACAGTAACTTTTTTCTTGTCCCCCGTGGCAACAAGTTGAAGCGCAACGTTTCCCTCTCCTCTCTTTGTCACCTGTACATTACATAACTTTCCTATATCTGTTTTTGTGTTTTTCTCAATCAGATTTTCCAAAACTTTTTCCGGTATTTTTGCCGACCAGCGATACCACGGCAAATCCTTTTCGTACGCCTTTCCGTTTTCCGCCACATCAATCGAACAAAGATATGCATTCTGCTTTGTTCTCTGACTGCCCCACGCTTCCGAAGTTGTCGTTTTCCCACAAGATGTGGAGAAGTAATATGTTGTGGCAACCTCACCGTTATACCATACCTTTTCCCCTTTCGTCTCATTCACTGCGCGAATTGTGCTTTCCTGCTCTCTGGAATTTCCATACACCTGATATTCCGTACTGTCATCAACATGCGCTTTATATTGTGGATACGCAAATCCTTTTGTCTGTTTTTCCGCATAACTTCTTGCACAGACCGCCTGCACTTTCAGCGCTTCAAGAGAATAGGAGTCAGGCATCTCACTTGGCACGACAGCATATAAGTATTCTTCCAGCGGAAGTTCATTTACTATTGCAATACCCTTTTCCGTAGAATGCAGTTCCAACTTTCCTCTATATTCAGGCGCACCGTCCCCCCGTTTTAAGG
>OGDD01002095.1_pt1 | contig 12991 bp, 10 predicted proteins | sample 1570301 | NCBI WGS metagenome assembly OGDD01 (sample SAMEA2581971, study PRJEB24529) | metagenome | biome: Human gut stool | place: China | collected 2011 | reverse complement strand
GGAAGAGGTGGTCCGAATGGTTGCTTTGTCTTACGGTGTCAAATTACTTGACGTTGATGATGAGGTTCGCGCTGGCGCTGCGGGTGTTGTAGTTGACCGTCACCTTCTGACCGGCAGGGTCAGCGAAGCTGTTGATGCTCAGATCGCCGAACTTGGCGATGAGGTTCGCAAGCTCGGTCACAGCCTCGAGAGAGGTCTTGGCATTGCCAAGCGCCGTGAGGTCGTTCTCCGTCAGCGTCACACCGTTGAGGGTGATGCTCGCGCTGTCGGGCAGCAGGTTCTGCGCCTTGGCAACGATCTTGCCGAGGTACTGCGCAACGTATTCGTCGCCCTTGTTGCCGACGATGTCCTTCATGGTCGGGCTCGTGAGCGCGGCAGCAAGCTCGCTTGCCGTCTTGGTCTGGATGCCATTGGCGGCATCGAACTTCAGGCTGTTGAGCAGGTTGATCTTCTCCTGATACTTCGTCTGTTCGGCAGAGCCGTTATTCAGAATATCCGACACATTGATCGTGGCAAGCTTGTCGTTCAGCTTTGCCTCCAGCTTTGCCTTGCCCTCGTTCTTGATGGTGGGCTTCAGGTTATCCAGCGCAGAAGCATTGGCGGCCTTCTCAGTATCGAAGGTGAGACCCATCTGCACGAGCGCGCTGTAGATCAGGTAATTCTTCAGACCGGGGTTCTTCGCCAGCAGATCCTTCAGCGTGGCGGAGGAATTCAGCGCAGTGTCAAGCTCCTTGGTCGCAGTGTCAACGATCTCCTGCTTGAGGGCATCGCTGAAGGGCTTACCGTCCTTACCGGAGAGCGTGCCGTTGAAGGCAACACCGCTTACGGTCCCGTGGAACTTGATAACGGGCTGTGCAAGCAGGAAGTTGATGTCAGCGACCGACTGGATATCCAGCGTTACGCCGGCAGGCTCGAAGGTGACCGTATCGAACATATTCAGACCGTTCTTCGCCTTCTTCAGCGTGTCGCTGTTGTTCGCCTTATCGACGATCCACGCCTCGTTGATCTTCTTCTCCGTCAGCTTCTCGCTGATCTGGTTCTCGATCAGAGCGTTCACATCGAGCGCGTCGATGTCCTTCTCGATCAGCGGCCACACGGCGTTGATGAGAGCGGTGTTGTCAAGACCCTTGAGGGGGCCGCCGCCGGTGGCAGAGTTAACGAACGTCGTCCAGTTGGTCTCGACCCACTTGTCTGCCTCTGCAAGAAGAGCTGCCTTGAGCGCGTCCTCGGTGGCGTTAGTCAGGGTGATATCGTATTTCTTCAGAGACGTCTCGATCTCCGCATAGATCTCGGGGAGACGCGTCTCCATTTCCTCCTTGACCTTGGCGACGACCTTATCCTTGGTACCGTCGGTATAGGCGAACTGCGCGGCAATCTGGTCGAGGCCGTCGTTATAAGCCTTCTGGATGTCCTTGCTGATGTTGAGACGCAGATAGTTCTCATTGCCCTCGTACTTGTACTCGACGAGACCGTTGCTGTTGAGCGTCGGCTTCACGACCAGCTTATAGTTGTAGGTGTAATTGTCGGTCTTCGCCTTGATATCCGCGTTGGCAGCGGGATCGAAGTTGACCTTCAGCTCGATATTGAAGGTGAAATTATCCGTGTAGGAGGTACCCTGCGCCTTCATCTGCTTGTAGATCTCCTTGGAGATGGCAGTGCCAAGCTCCTTGGCGATCGTGGACTTGGCGGCGGAGAGAGAGGCGCTGCTTGCGCCGACCTGAACGGTGGCGTAGGTCTTGCCGTTGAACACGACCTCGACATCGCCGCAGAGGTAGTTGTTCTCAGTATCGCGGAAGTTCGCCCACAGGCTCTTGCCTTCCTTCTTGAGAAGTTCGACGACCTGCGTCTTGATCTCGCTCAGAGACTTGTTGGTGAGCACGATGCCGGTCTCGGACTCGACAGCAGCCTTGACGCTGGCAAGGAAGCCATCAATATCATCAGGAGTGGGCTTGCTCGTGGTGCCGGTGATGATCGCGTTGGCGATCTTGTTCGCCTGCTCGATGGCGGAGACGACCTGGCCGTCCTTGACCTCGAGAGCGACGTTCCAGGTGACCTCGCGCTCGGTCTTGTTGTCGCCGGAGGTGAAGTTTGCCTTCACATCCTCGACCTTGACCATGGACTTGACAACGTCTTTGACCTGCTGGAGCTGCGCGTCCGTCAGGTACTTGTTGTCCTTGTTGACCTGATCAACGGCGCTGACAACGGCGTTCTTCATGTCGCTGAATCTGTCGTTGACCTGCTTGACGGACTTGAGAACGGCATTGCCGATGAGGTCCTCGGAAACGACCACGGGCGCCTTCGCCTGCCAGACGGCGTACAGGGTGATAATGGGATAGGCAGCGGTCAGCGTGACGGTGCTGCCGGCGGGATACGTCGCGGCCGTGGCGCTTCTGTCAGTCGACCAGCCCAGGAAGGTGTAACCGTCGCGGGTGGCGGTAGCGGTCACGGGGAAGCTGTAAGTGGTGCTCGTCGTCGTCATGGAGACGGGAGACGCACCGTTCAGCGTGCCGCCGTTGGCGTCAAAATACAGGGCATAGGTGTAGGCAGTCACCGGGGGATTCACCGGAGGATTCACGGGAGGATTCACGCTCGGGGTGTTATCCGGCTTCGCGTTCTGCACGAGGTAAGACATGCGGTAGATCACCGCTGCCACCTGCGCACGGGTAGACAGATCGTTCGGGCGGAACGTGCCGTCCTCAAAGCCGTTGACCAAGCCGTGACGCTGGCACTGCTTGACCGCGGCGAGCGCCCACGCGGGGATCGCGCTCTCGTCGACCATGACGGAGACGGAACCGGTCTCGGGCAGAGTCACCTTCCATGCCTTGCGATAAAGGTCGAGGTAACGCTCGATCATGGCGCACATCTGCGCGCGGGTGATGGGATCGTTCGGGGCGAACTTGCCGTTGCCCACGCCGTCCACGATCCTGTTGGCAGCCGCCCAGTTGATGGCATCAGTGTACCACTCGCCGGGAGCCACATCGGTGAATGCGCTCTGGCTGCGATCACCCTTCGCACCGTGGAAACGGAACAGGACCGTGACGAACATCGCACGGGTCATGTTATCCGCGGGGGCGAAGGTCTTGTCCGCGACGCCGTTGAAGTAACCCTTCGACGTCACATAGTCTACGAACTGGTAGTACCAGTCGGATCTGCTGACGTCCGTGAAATCGTCAGCTTTTTCCGCCAGCGCTGTGGGCACCAGGGAAAAGACGATGCACAATGCCAGCAGAGCACTCAAGATACGCTGCTTTTTCATCTTCTTAACCACTCCTTTTTTTTACTGATGATCTTCGAGTACCGCAAAAGGGTGTCAGCGTTTCCGCCCCAAGCGCTGCTCGCAGCATCCAAAACCTGTCCCTGTCCGGGCGTGCGGATAGGCGCACGTACTGACAGTAATACAGTCTACATAAAGTCTATCAGATATTTTCTCTTTTTGCAAGCAGTTCTTGCTTTTTTTTCTATATCCTTCCAAGGGTCTTACATTCGAAAATGAATCGCCGCGAATTGCTCGGACAAGTCTCACGTGAGACCGCCCTATCCTTCTTCAAAACAGGAGAACGCCGGATAGTAGCGCAGCGGGATGGGCTGTCCGAGCGCGGCGGAGCGATTCTTGAGGATCTTGAGCTCCAGCTCGCGGGGGTCCTTGCGCTTTTCCTCGTCGATGTTGAAACCGGGCCGCCCCGCCCCGCGTGCCTGAAGTCCCATCAGCACGTCGGCGGAGTAGTCGATGCCGCCGGATTCCTTGAAGGCGTTCATGGAGACTTCCAGATTATAATTCTCGCGGTTGAAGGAGGAAATGGCGAGGATGGTCAGCCCGTGCTGGCGCGAGAGCTTTTTCAGCGCGCAGACGATGCGGTCAAGGTTCTGCTTGTCCGTGAAATGGACGTCCACCGGGGCGATGATCTGGAGATAGTCGATGAGCACCACGGGCTTTTGTCCGGTCTCGGCGATGTGGCGCGCGACCTCCGCGCGGATGTAGTCCAGCCCTGTTTCGTGGTCGCCCTCGCGGAAATAGAGGTGCTTTGCATAGGAGGCGTAGCGCGTCTGCGCCAGCTCCAGATGCGCGAGATCCTGCGCACTGTAGCCCGCCCAGCGCCTGCCGTCTAAAATACCGCGCGCGGTCTTGGCAAGTCGGCGGCGCGCGGAGGTGTCGAGCAGGAAGGATTCGCGGGAAACGGAACGAGCCATCAGCTCCCATGTCATCATTTCAAGGGAGAAAATGAGAACGTCGCGCCCCTGCATGGCAAGCTGATCGGCGATCTGCATACAAAAGGCGGTCTTGCCCAGCGAGCTGACCGCGCCGATCACATAAAGTCCGTCGTAAAGTCCGCCGTCCAGCGTCTGATCCAGCCCCTCAAAGCCGGTTTTGAGCGCGGGGCGCTTTGCCTGCGCCTCGATATAAGCGCGGAATACCTCCATCTGCCCCGCGGCGGAGGTCTCGGCATAGGGGGGCGGCTGCTGTGCCTGCCGATCCTCGACCGCCTGCGCCAGAAATCGCGCCGCGCCCTCGCGGTCGGCGCAGAGAAATTCGTTCAGATCCTTGCCGGTGGGAACGCCCGGACAGCGGTACAGCCACGGAAATTCCTCCACGAGGGCGGCTGCCCACGCGTTGCCTGCCGCGTCGTTGTCCGTCAGCAGCAGGATGGGGGCGGGTCGATCCAGTCCGCGCAGGAGTGCGGCTGCCTTTTCGCGGTTGCCCGCGCCGTTCAGCGCGGCGGCCCGATAGCCCAGCTCCTCTGCCGAGAGCGCGTCAAAGGCGCCTTCCAAAAGGAAGACCGGCTCTTCCCCGCCCGCAGTCAAAAGCTCCGGCTGAAAGAGCGGCGAAGGCTGCCCCTTCTCGTTGAGATAGCGCTTTTCCGCGACGGCGCGGCGCACGCAGCGCCCGTTTTCGCATGGCAGCACCACGCAGTCATGCTCAGGGTCGTAGCCAAGGCGGAATCTCGTCACCGTGGCGTCGGAAAGCCCGCGTTTGGCAAAATAATCGGTTTTTCGGCGGTGAGAAAAGCATCTTTCGGGGTAGGAGGCGGGCAGCGTTTCCCTGCTCAGGCGGTCAGCGGGGCGCGCCTCTCCCGCGTCGCCGTGCCCATAGCGCTTGCTCGCAAGCGCCAGCGCGTCGTGCGGCGAGGTGAGGTTTTCGTCGATCGCCAGCAGATCGAAGAGATCATAGTCCGCGCCGCAGGCAAAGCAGTGTACTTTCTGCCGCTTTGCGTCGTATCCCATGGAGGGATCGCGGTCGAGATGCTTTGGATTCAGGCAGCGAAAGCGCTTTTGCGGGTCAATACCCCGGTCGTAGAGATAGTCAACGATGCGGGGGCGCAGGTCGTTAAAGGTGTCCGGCATAGGATCGCCTCCTTTTCTTGTCGTTATTATAGCATAAGACCCCGCGGAGGAGCGATTCCCGCGAGGTCTGTAAGATATCTTAAGATATCAATAAGGGGATTTTCGGTAAAAAAAGAAAATCCGAAAAAAATTAGATGAAACAAATATAAAAGTATGATTCGACAGAAAATATCTGTATAAAAGTTTGAAAAACATGGAAAAATGGCTTGGGTGATTTTGGGTCTCCTGCACGACTTGAGGTCGGCTTTGCACGAAATGAAGTCGTCTTAGCACGGCTCGAAGTCGGAATTGGACAGGCTGTGACCCTCGTTTTTTTCACAGGATGGGCACAGACGGTGGATAACTTGCGTGAAAAGTAGTCGTTTTGGTGGGAAAATCGGACTTTTGTCGTCAAATTTCCGTTTTTTGTGGATATCTTTTCCACGGATGTTTTGTCTTCCAATCAGCGGCCGCGCAGAAATTTGAGGAATTCAGACGTGGTTTCGTGCAGTTGCTGAGGGGTCACTGCGTGCTCTGGGGCGGCTTTTTAGCGGGCTTTCTCTTCGCCTCGATCTGCTTGACTGTCTTGTTTTTTTCGATCTGCTGGATGTAGCTCTGCATGGTGGCGTCAATGCCGACGTTCATCTTGCCGCCGAGGAAGGTATTGATGTCGTCATAGTCGAAATCCATGTGGATCGAGCCGCCCGAGACATCCTCGATCTCCTCCACTGCCTTATTGAACGGGCGGATGATCGCCTCGTCATAGTTGCGGTTTTTGACGTCCTCCTTAGTCGGCAGGCCGATGTAGTGGATGATGTCCTGAATTTTTACGCGGAAGCTGCCGTCGTCATCGACGGGCGCTTTCCGCGCGCGGTAGAAGAGATAAAACGCCATGCGGTAGGCATTTTCGCTCAGATGACCCATCCAGTCGGGGATCAGCTGGTAATACTGGGTCAGGAAGTGGCGCACGTTCTCGGCGAAGGAAATGCGCACCTCGCCGGTGTACTTTTTGATGGATGCCTCGGTCGCCAGATGGGTGATATAAAAGGATTCAAAATACTTTTTGAAGGATTCCGCAGTGATCTTCATGCCTGTGATGGACTGCATATCCTTCTTGATCTGGCGATAGGCGGCGTCTCTGGAGCGGAGCCCCGCCCAGTCCATATATTCCTCGATAGTAAAGCTCGCGGTGCTGTTGCGCCAGTTGTCAGCGTTGCCGCGCATCAGAGTGTAGATCAGCAGGCGGTGCGCCGTCCAGGAGAGATTTTTCGTGTATTCCGCGACGGCCTCAAAGATGATGGTCATTTCATAATCCTTGTTGCGGTAGCGGATGTTCTGGTTGCCGTAGGCGTCAGGCTCGGAATAGGTCACGGTGATGCCGTTGGAGGAGGGATGGAATTCCCTGCCGCGCTTCATGTTCGCCCAGACGCCGCAGATGAAATAGGTGGCGGGGCTGTTGCCCAGCACATCGTATTCCTGCACCCTCGCGGTGACGGTCTTATCAAAAATATCCAGCAGCGTGGCGGCGAACGTGACGGTCTCCGACGCGCCGATGGTCACCGCCTCTGCCACCGCCTCCGGCGAAGACAGATCGTGTGTCTGAAGATAACTGTCCATCAGGGGGTAAATGTCGCCGAAGTCAAAGACGTTCATCTGATTTTTGAACTTTCTGGGGTGCTCTTTTTCCAGCGGCTTCAGCTTATTGTATGTATCCAGCATTTCCTGAAACTGTTCGGATTCCAGAAAACGCAGGGGGGTGTCCTTCAATTGCTCTGCCGGTTCGGGGAACTGGGACATGGTGCGACCCTCCTTTTGCGAAAAGATTGCTTTTTTAGAACCTTAGTATAGCATAAGTTGAAAAAAAGGGAAAGAAAAAGTTTTTTTTGCAAATCGCGAGGAAAATGTTCTCATCGCTCGGACAGGTCTCACGTGAGACCTGTCCGAGCGGCGCGTTATTTGTCCGTCAGCAGCGGCTGCCGTTGATGATCTTTCGGATCTGGCGCTCGCTAAGGCGGAATTGGGCCGCGAGACTTCGGTAGTTAGAGCCATTAAACATGGCGCGAATGTCCCGATCGCGGGCGCCGCGCTCCAGCGATTCCCGCTTGGGAACGTACAGCGTTTGTCCGCCGCACAGCAGCGTCAGGTGGACGAACGCCTCCATACCGATGGCGTCCACGATGTCTCGGTACTCCTCCGGGATATCGTCCGTGCGGATGTGGCGGGCAGGGGGGATGCAAGTGGTAGACATAACATTTTTCTCCTCTCTGAAATCAGGTATGAAACAGGACGAGTTCCTAAGTCTCACGTGTGACTTGTCCGGCTTTGTCCAAAGAACTGTTTCTACCATTCAGCGCCGCCGAGGGAGGCATTGTATCCTTCGGTCAAATAGAGCGGAAAAAATCTCCCCCGAGAGAGGATGTCATTTGCAAAAATTAGAAAGTAATTTGTCCAAGCGTCTTCGTCACCGTTCTGCGCTTTGCCGGAGTGATGAGAAAAAAGGCAGAAGACCGACTTGGAAACGTGCAGTTCGCTGTGTGTAATTTTCAGAATTCCGACGTGCTTTCGTGCATTATGTTTTAGGCAGATGTTTGGGAAAGTACGACTTGAAAACGTGCAGATAAGAAAAAAATCAGTTCCAAGAGATTGGATATCGGCGCGTGATTAAAACACCAGATGTAGTGAATTTGGACAAGTCTCACGTGAGTTTTTGTGGGAAGGCGTTCCGATTTCGGCAAGAAATCGAAAGAAGTCTGCACGAAACCAAGTCGGAAATCAGCTGGAACAGGGAAGCGTGGGTGCACGAAACTAAGTCGGAATTTGTCAGAAGCAGGGGAGAGCGCTGCACGAAATCGAGTCGGAATTCGTCGGGGAAAGGGGAAAGCGGGCGCACGAAACCATGTCGGAACTCGTCGAGAAGATGGAGGAGATGCCGCACGAAACCGAGTCGGAATTCGGCGAAAGCGGGGGAGAGGCGCTGCACGAAATCAAATCGGATTTCACCGGAGCGATCACCGCTGATCGGGGTAGGGGAGGGGGAGGCCTTTCTTTCCCGGTGCGGCGTAAAGCCCTTCGCGCAGAAGATGACCATTTACCTCAAATTGAGATCGTTGCGATGGTCGGTGCGTTCTATCGCCTGCTTGACATGGTGCACGAATTTTCAATGCTGCGCCCGCGCTCGGTGTGGAGGCAAAAGAGATCGCGCAGTATGCCGACAGATGTATGTTCTGTGTGTCCGAGGATTTTGGCACGCCGATCGGCTCACTGGTTTGCGGGAGCAAAGAATTCATTTATGAGCTTCGCCAGACGCGCCGCCTGCTCGGCGGAGATCTGCGCCAGGGCGGCGTTGCCGCTGCCCCCGCGATCTATGCGCTGCGGCACAACATTCTCCTTTTGAACGAGGATAACCGCCGAGCGGAGAAGCTTGCCGAGGCGATTCAGGGCTTGGACGAGACCCGCGTTCGTCGGGTGTTCCATCTGGGAATTTCTGAAGAGGACTGCGGTAAGGACAATTCAGATCTTCAAGACCGTTGACTGCGAAATGACGCAGTAAACGGCAGAGCGCAAGGATAAGAGCGATCCCCGAACCGGTCTGACAATGAACGGTTCGGGGATCCTTTTGTATTTATGGACTTGGCGGGCTTTACCGGGGGAGGGGAGGGAGGTCGGCTGCTTTTTTGCTTTTTCAGTATTGCGATGCGCTCCCGCGTGCGTTACGACGGAAGTTCGTGCTTGAGGTTGCGAAGATGCAGATAGACCGTGTTCTTTGAGATCCCCAAACTGGCGGAGACATACACGACTGCGTCCTTGATGTTGAAGATGCCCTGTTGGTAGAGCTGGCGGATGATCTCCTTATTGCGGTTGGTGGAGGGAATATTCGGCGATGCAGAAACGCTCTCTCTCGCCTTTGCCATCGCGGTGGAGATGACCTCATCAATGTCGGCATTAAAGCTCTCGGTCTCTCGGGATATGGTCAGGTCGGAGGTGGTGGGGAGGAATGTGGAGATGAACTGCGAAAACGGCACATCGCACTGGAAGTTCATACAGACGAGTCCGATGATGCGCTCCCTCTCGCCGATCACCGGGATCGTCACAGATTTAAGAGTGCGCCCCTCTCTCCTGTTGAAGTAGACCATGGAGTGCGGGGTCTGGCTTTTCTGAATGTCGTGCAGCATGGAGAGCGCCAGGTCGGTGATCGGCGCGCCCACCTCGCGCTTGGTGTAATGACCGTTGATGATTTTAATTACAGAGTGGCTCAGCTCCTCCAGACTGTGGAGCACGATCTCATAGCTGTCGCCAAGATAGAGCGCGAGACCGTCCAGCATATATTGGTAGGATCGAAGGATCTCACGATCCACTTCTGTCAGCTCAAATTTTTTTGGTGCCACAGGTTTTTATCCTTTCTTGAACAAATCTTTTCTCTATTATACCGCCAAAAATGGCAAAGTGCAACAAAAACCTAATAAAAATTAATGCAAATGAGATAATTTAACGTGAATGAGAAAAAAACTATTGACTAAATTATAATTCATTGCTAAGCTAAAGTTAACCTGACCGGCAGCCTATTTCATATGTGTGTGCTGGGCTGTCAGGGCAAGAAATACTATGCCGCGCCAGCGGCAGGATGGGAGACAATTTATGGAAAAAATCGAAACGACTCAGGCACCGGCCGCGATCGGCCCCTACTCTCAGGCAGTTTGCATGGGCAGGGCGGTGTTCACCTCCGGTCAGATCCCGGCTGTTCCCGAAACCGGCGTTATTCCTGAGGGCATTGAGGCGCAGGCGCACCAGTCCTGCAAGAATGTGGCCGCCATTCTGACCGCTGCGGGCAGCAGCATGGAAAAGGTCGTCAAGACGACCTGCTATCTGGCGGATATGGCGGACTTTGCCACCTTCAACGCCGTTTACGAGCAATACTTCACCCAGAAGCCCGCGCGCTCCTGCCTGGCGGCGCGTGCGCTCCCCAAGGGCGTGCTGTGCGAGATCGAAGCGATCGCAGAGCTCGACGCCTGAAAACGATCCGACAAACCACATTCTATCTGAAGGAGGAAATTACAGTGAAAGCAAAGAAAGAACTGTCCACGGGACTGGCACTGCTCGGCTTCTTGCTGCCGCTCGCGGTATTGCTGACCCTCATTTTCCAGGGCGTGAGCATTATGCTCGGCCTGACGGCGGCGATCTGCGTGGAGGGTCTCTTCGGCATCTACCTCGGTTACTCCTGGGATGAGCTGGAAGAGTCCGCCATGAAGGGCATTGGCCGCGTCAACCAGACTGTGATCGTGATGATCCTCATCGGTATGCTCATCGGCGTGTGGATCTCCGCCGGCAGCGTGCAGACCATGCTCTACTACGGCGTGAATCTCATCAACCCGAAGGCATTCCTGCCGATCGCTTTCATCATCTGCATCATCACCTCCATCGTCACCGGTACCTCCTGGGGCACCGCGGGCACAATGGGCATCGCGCTGATCGGTATCGCGCAGGGTCTCGGCGTTCCCGTTGAGATGGCGGCGGGCGCGATCATCTCCGGCGCACTGGTCGGCGATAAGCTCTCCCCGCTGTCCGATACCACGCTGCTGGCCTCCGCGACCTCCGGCGTCAAGCTGTTCGACCACATCACCTCCCTGCTTTTCGTGACCGTTCCCGCCTCGCTCATCTCCATCGTGGTGTATGGGCTGCTGGGGATGCGCTACGCCTCGAGCGATGTTGACCTCTCCGCCGTGAAGGTCCTCTCCGACAGCCTGCTCGGCTCCTGCCGTGTGGGTGTGCTGATGCTGGTGCCGCTCCTGTTCGTTCTGGTGCTCTCCGCCATGCGCAAGCCCACCATCCCAGTCTTTGCAGGAGGTCTGGTCATCGGCTGCATCTGGGCGATGGTCTTCCAGGGGGCTTCCCTGAACGATGTGATCTCCGCCGCCATCAACGGCTTTGTGAGCGCAACCGGCAATGCGGATGTGGACAAGCTCCTCTCCCGCGGCGGCGCCCTCAGTATGGCGGAAACGATCTTCCTGTGCATCGGCGCGGGTATGTTCTCCGGTATTTTTGAGCGCACCGGCGTGCTCCATCGCCTGATGGACAGCCTGTGCAAGGTCGTCAAGTCTGTCGGCGGTCTGGTGCTTTCCCTGACCGTGACCGGCATTGTGCTGATGTTTGGCGGCGCGGGTCAGTCCTGCACCCTCAGCCTTCCCGCCATCGCGTTCAGAAACGCGTTCGACGATATGGACGTCAATCCCTGCGTCATGTCCCGCACGCTTGAGTGCACGGGAACCGTGCTCGGCTCCATCGTGCCCTGGGACGCCTCTGCCATCCTGTATACGGGTCTGTTCGGCGTGTCCGTCGCCCAGTATCTGCCCTTCAACCTGATCGCGCTGCTCTCTCCCATTCTCGCGGTCGTCACGGCGTTTATCGGCTTCGGCGTGTTCAAGAGCAATGAGACGGTGCATTTCACGCTCAAGTGCAAGAAGTACGACAAGCAGACCGGCAAGCCCCTCTAAGGAGTGCGCATATGACAGGAATCGAACTGGAAGCTGCCCTGACAGCCTTTCCGCGCAGCAGGCTGTGCGATTTTGCTACCCCTGTGCACCGTCTGCCGCGTCTGGAGCGGAAGCTGAATACCTGCCCGCTCTACATCAAGCGCGACGACCTCAACGGCGTCGGCTCCGGCGGCAACAAGGTCCGTCCGCTTGAATACCTGCTGGGCGAGGCACAGGCGCAGGGCTGCGATGTGGTGATCGCCTCCGGGCAGGAGAACTCCAACTTGTGCTCTATCGCCGCGTCCGCCTGCTGCCGGCTGGGGATCAAGTGTATTCTGGTGCACAACAACGATCAGCCCACGCATCTTGCGGGCAACATCCTGCTCAACAAGCTCTCCGGCGTGGAGGAGCACTATGTGGGGACTATCCCGGAAACGGAACGCAATGTCTATGTGGAGGAGCTGACTGAGCGCTTGCGGCAGGAGGGGAAAAAGCCCTTTGTCGTGGAAAATGGCGCGACCTCCGTTCATGCTGCCGTCGGCTATTTCCACCTGCCGATCGAGCTGGTGAATTCTCCCGCCGGCGCGCAGATCCACGATCTGTTCGTCCCCGGCGGGAACGGCGGAATGGCAGCGGGCATCGTGTACGGCACAGCCCTTCTGGGTGCACCATTCCATGTGCACGTCGTCTCCGTGGAGAACACGAAGGAGGAGCTTGAGAGCATACTCGACGATCTTTTCCGCGGATTGGAGCGCTACACCGGCCTTACGCCTCCTGTTCCCATCTCGTCCGTCATGACCGTTCACGGGCAGTACCGCGGCGACGGCTGGGGAATTCCCACCGAACAGTCGGACGCGATGATCGAGCAGATGGCGCAGTTGGAGGGCGTGCTCCTTGAGCGCATCTACACGGCCAAGACGGCTTGGGGTATGTGCGATCTGCTCCGCCGCGGCGAGGTAAAAAGCGACGGTGCGTGCCTGGTCCATTCGGGCGGCTTCGCCTCTCTCTTCTACCAGTACGGATAAAGGTACAGACACCTCAAAAGGCAATAGAGAAGTCTCTTTTGACCGGCAGCACGACTTGCACAGTGCTGCCGGTCAAGCCTGTTCAGGGGCAGGAGCAGCACACGTTTTTCCGCGCAAAGGTCATAATTCCAAGATCGGAAGAGCGTCGTGTAGGGAAAGAGTGTAGATCTCGGTGGTCGC
>OGDD01002067.1_pt1 | contig 13140 bp, 19 predicted proteins | sample 1570301 | NCBI WGS metagenome assembly OGDD01 (sample SAMEA2581971, study PRJEB24529) | metagenome | biome: Human gut stool | place: China | collected 2011 | reverse complement strand
CGAGGGCTCTGGTTGCAGCCGCATGGCGCGGGCAAGCGCATCGCGCAGGTCATCTTGGTGACCGCTCAAGAACCGAGACGACCTAAAAGAATAGGGGCTCATATCATCGATGACATGCGGGTCATCAAGATAAAAGGGCTGTGAAACAAGGGTGTTTCGCTCGCTGACCGTGTCAACCGTATCTTTTCTGAGCGAAAAGGCCGTCGCATGCTGTTTGATGGTGAGACAAATTTTCCCTGCATCATCGTGGAGTGCCGAGTTGATCTGACCGTTGAACTCGGTACGGAGGTCCTCGGTTGCGATGGCCAGAAAAGCTTCGTCGTCGGTGACGTCGAGAATGCTACGGATCTTTTCGGCAACGCTTGCGAGCCCGCCAGAAAAGCGTTCTTCCACCGCGCTGATCAAGCGTTGATCAAAGAGCTCTCGCAGTTGATTGACAATAGCGTCAACATCAAGGTCGTCATTGATGATTGTCGTGGCAACGTTAGAAACGGACGCATAAGGAAGTGCAGGCATCGCGCTTCGAGAGCGCAGGTCGATGCGGCGGGCGGCTCGGATTTCGTCCTCAATGCCCTTTTGCCGCATGCGCACGATCTTCTCATCCGAATTATGCAAGCTGTTGAATGCGGCGTACAGGGCTTTCCCCACCGTGCTTTTGCCGCTTCCGTTTTCTCCCGCGATAACGGTGATGCCGTCAATGGCAATGTCGGCGTGGCGGATTTTTCCAACGTTCTCAATCATTATGTTCATGGCGGTACCACCGTTCTTCATTTGCGTTCAAGCTGTATTATCCCACAGTCTAGAAATGATTTCTCATTTTGGAGGAGTGCGGAGGTACGGGGGTATACACTGCCGGTAACGTGTTATTCGGGGAGGCTGTGATGAAAGACAAGGTGCTCTTGAACGTGCTGCTGCCGGCGACGGGGAGGCGCTACGAGTTTCGCGTGCCGTACGATATGACGGTCGAGGATGCCGCGCGCATGATCTCCGAGCTGCTGGCTTCTCGCGAACGAGATGTGTAGGAGGCTAACCCGCAGGCTGACCTTGCGATCATCGACCCGGCGTCCAATGCGACGGGTGACATGCTGAGCCCGTGCGACCTCATACGGGCGTTGGTGGAAAATGACGTGCTGGTGGATGGCACGCTGGTTGCCGTGGCATAGGCGGACGCATGGCGGAGATCAACCTGAAGTACAGCCGGCGCTTGGATGCGCTGGTTCTCAAGCCGGGCAAGTGCGATGTCGTGAGCTATCGGTTGGCCACCCGGCTTTCCACCCCTGACTTCCCCGAGCTGCTTCGTCTTTGGCGGGAGGACGCCGACGCCGAGGTGTTCTACTACGGCGTGGCGGGGCTCTCGAGGCTCGACGCCTTTACCGGACGGCCGATTTCGCTCACGCAGTATCGGACGATGCTCGAATCGCTGTACGCGGTTATGGATTTATGCGTACGCGAGGGCTTACCGCAGGGGAACGTCTGTTTCGATGCGTCATGCGTGTATGTTGACGAGCGCGGCGCCATGCGGTTTGCGTTCGTGCCCTTCGAGCGCGTGGACGGCGCTGGCTCCGCCCTGGATCTGCTGCTGTACCTGGGCGGCCAAGAGGTTCGCATGGTGTTGCCGCAAGACGAGTCGGCCCGCCAGGCCGTTGCCGATTTCGCCCGGAGCAGGAGCGTGCTGCCCGCTGCGGACCTCGGGACGTTTTTGGCGGAACGTTTTGGCTTGAGCACCTGCGCGGGCGCCGTGTCGGAGGGTGGCTTGGTCGGCGGTTCGGGGTCTTTGGGATACACGGGCGGCACGGGGTATACCGGGACCACCGGCGCGGCGAAGAAGTCGATGACGTTCAATCCCGTTGCCATGATGACGGGCGTGTCGTTGCAGCGGGATGTCGCGCACGGCGTGGCCACCGAGGTCGCTGGCACCGTGGAATCGGGCCCGCTCGCAAACGTGGCAGAGACCTCGCTGTTGGGCGGGGGAGAGGCGGTGCGCGAGGACGGAGTGCCCGCAGGTGCGGAGCTGGCCACCAGCGCGAAGCCCGTCGTGGCGCTCGTGCGCGAGGCCGATGGGGCGACTTACATGCTGCCGGATGCGCCCGTAGTGCTGGGCCGCTCGCAAACCTGCGACATCACCATCGCCGGGAACAGTGCGCTCAGCCGCCGGCATGCACGGCTCGACCCCGTGGGGCTCACGCTTACCGACCTGGGCTCCGCCAACGGAACCTTCGTGGGTGGCGTACGACTCGCCCCGCAGATAAGTATGCCCCTCGACATCGGCACCATGTTCACTCTGGCCAACGAGGGCTTTCGTGTCGTCGTGCGATGACCTTGATATGGCTTGCATTTGACGATGCGGGCGGAGTCTGGCTACTGCATGGCGTCGAACAACAGATGGAGATTAGACCCCCGCTTGAGTGAATTGCAGTTTTGCTGCACTTCTTTCCAGCTTTCGAAATAATCTCCGGGAACGCGCACTCTCTCATCGAGCAGTGCCATTTTGATCCCCTCCGGGTTGTCTCCGATTTTGTTTAGGTATGCGATGGCCAGGCGCCGTTTGTCGTCATCGCTGCACGAGACGTCAAGTCCGTAAAGGGCGTGCTCCAAGTTGCGTGAAAGGAAGTAGACCTTGTAAGGTACTTTGATGCGACTGTATGTAAGATGGCCCTTGTATGCCAAACGCTTCAGGTTGGCTGATTTCTCACGATTGCGTTCGACGATTTCCGTTGGATCCTTTGCCGAAATGAAATCTTCTCCATAGTAGAATTCGTCTGTATCGCCTTGTAGACAGCGCTCCTTTGGAATGAATGCTCCGTCAAGATCGACGATGTGCACGATCTGGGCGATATCCGACCATCTATACTCCTGTCGAGATGCGATGCGGTCGGCGATGAAGCCGGTTACGGTCTCGACCACGTTGTCCTTTACGCGGAAGTCGGCGTTGTCGGGGAATAGCCGTGCAGTTGTGACGTCGCAGTGGAATGTCTCGTTGCGCACGCTCTCGTTTTGGTCGCCCGCGGCGCGCAAGTACCTTTTGAAAGGCTCGACAAGTGCGGTCTCTTCGCTGGGTCCTTCCGCCAGAAACAATATGACGCGTCGAGCTTTAGCCATGGCGGTGTCCGATCCTCGCCAAAAGCGCCTCGAAGTCCTCATCGGTGTCGTTGGCCGCATTGAAGAAGGCGGAATCGATCTCGATGCTGTCGGTTGGCTCGTATACTGTCTCGTTTTGCCCGCCGAGGTTTAAGGCCCTGATGTATTGGCTTCGAAGGTTATTGGTACGGCCTTTGCCCTTGAAGCGGATGTATCGATTTTCGGGATTGGTGGTGGTGAAGACGAGCGAGCCGACCGGGAGGCATTCGAGGGCACGGAGGTTGTGGGCCGTGAAGATGAGCTGGCCTTTGCCGCGCCTGGAAATTACCTCCAAGAGCTCTCCGAGGAGGAACTCGAATACGCCGGAGTCGACCTCGTCGATTACCAGGCAGGCGCTGTCGTCGTTGTAAACGTCGATGAGCCATCCGAGCATGGACACTATCTTTTTGATTCCCTCTGATTCCGTGCGGAATGGGACCTTCACGTCGCCTCTGAGCGAGAACAGCTCGACTCGGATTCCAGCCGTGCCGTCGTCGAGGGTTTCGTTGTTCAGCCCCTCGACCAAGATGCTAAGCCCCGGGACGATGGTGCGGAGCACACGGTTGATGGTGCTCACGGTCGACTGGATCTCTTCAAACACTTCCGTGGGAATGACTATGGTTCCCTCGATGGGAATGGCTATATCGCGAAGGCGACGGGTGCCGCTATACTCGGAATCGTCGAATTCCGGCCAATTGCCGTGCCGGGGCTGCGGTGCAGATAGCGCCATCACGTTGAATGCAAAAGCTGCACCTCGCATGGTGTCGCAGACGACCATCTTTTGATTGGCGAACTGATTGAGCAGGGTTGCCGTATCCATAAGTGGAACGAGGGTCATTCGGTAGGCCTCGTCCGCGGATTTAGACAAAGTGCCGGCATCAAGTCTCTCTAAATAGGAGTTTCTGGCGGCGAGCGCCAGACTTATCATGGGATCGCAGAAAATCTTTGAGGTGGAGCGATGCTCGGAAGACCGAAAGGCGACCGCCAAGTCGAGCTGAGACTCCTTTCCTGACAGGGCCATGATGGGTTTCCAGCGGGAGTCGGGTGCTATGGCTGCGCGGTTCGGGCCGTTGAGATTGTATGAGAAGAGGTCGCGCTTGGGAACTCCCCGCGATCTGATCGAAAGGCGTTCGGAGGCGATGCGTAGCTCGCCATCCGGCGCGTCCAGCTCAACCGCATAGCTGGCGACGTAGGATTCGTTATCTGAGACGGAGCTCCCCAGCCCTTCTAAAAAGCCAAGGGATGTTTCGTTTCCGCGAGTGATGAAGATGTCCACCTCAATTGAGGTGGAATCTGACCTAGAACCGATGTAATCCGCAAATTGCTTGTCGAGTCGTTCGCAGCAGAATAACTTTTGAATGCACTGGAGAGCTTCGACGACCGATGTCTTGCCAGATCCGTTTTGGCCGTAGATACCCAAGACGCTCGATGAGTTTGCGGAGTCCTTAAAGTCGATCTTTCCATGAGAGACATTTTTGAAATTACGTAACTCAATTGCTTGAAAGCGGATCATAGTTTGCTCCTCCTTTAAGGGAAGTATATTGTAATACATAAAGAAAAACGTTGAATAACACCAAATATGTTTATCAGCTTGAATAATGTGTACTAGAAAGTCATCTGCTTCGAACCAGACTTTTGCCGCAGTGCTCAGCTTGGCAATGTGACTTTCGTTTGATTTGGACGGGCGGACCTGCTCCAGATCAAACGAAAGTCACAAACAGAAAGGCGAAAATGTGACTTTCGTTTGGTTTGGAAATCAACGGGCGTTTCAGGCGCCTGTCATCCAGTCAAGCCAGCCCATATCGATCTCCATTCCGCCGTTGGTCGCCGATTTATGGATTTACCTGCACACATGAAGTTGCGGTGGCAATCGTCGCCGCATAAGCGTATAGTAACGACTGTTTTGTCGGCTCCTGCCGTCAATTCGTCATGCCCAAGACAGCCATCGTGGGTATGGCGCACGTCAGGAGGCACGAGGCTAACCTACGAGGCCAACCCCGTGCTTAAAACCCCAGTAAGGAGTGAAAATGGCTGAGGAGAAGTACATTCCCCGTCTCAAGACCAAGTACAACGACGAGGTCAAGCAGCTCATGCAGGACAAGTTCCAGTATGAGAACGTCATGATGATCCCCAAGTTCGAGAAGATCGTCGTGAACATGGGTGTCGGCGAGGCCGCCACCGATTCCAAGGCTATCGACGGCGCTGTCCGCGACCTGCGCGTCATCACCGGCCAGCAGCCCATGGTCACCCGCGCCCGCAAGTCCATCGCCTCCTTCAAGCTGCGCGCTGGCATGCCCATCGGCGCCAAGGTCACCCTGCGCGGCGACCGCATGTGGGAGTTCTTCGATCGTCTGACCTCCGTCGCCATCCCCCGTATCCGCGACTTCCGCGGCATCTCCGCCAAGTCCTTCGATGGCCGTGGCAACTTCTCGATGGGCGTCACCGAGCAGCTCATCTTCCCCGAGGTTGACTTCGACTCGGTCGACCACACCCGTGGTATGGACATCACCATCGTCACCACCGCGAAGACCGACGAAGAGGCCAAGGCCCTTCTCGACGCCTTCGGCTTCCCGTTCAAGAAATAGGTTCTTAAAGCCCCGGGTTCCACAGGCGGTGCGCGAAGAGCACGTGCCGCCTGTCCGAGGCGCATATATACGTATGTGAGGAGGAAATAAGTGGCTAAGACATCGATGATCGTCAAGTGCAATCGCAAGCAGAAGTTCTCGACCCGCGAGTACACGCGCTGCCAGCGCTGCGGCCGTCCGCACTCTGTGTACCGCAAGTTCGGCCTGTGCCGTGTCTGCTTCCGCGAGCTGGCGCTCAAGGGCGAGCTTCCCGGCATCAAGAAGGCCAGCTGGTAAGTCACTGCCAGCGCGCCCATCTCATCTGTGGGATGGAGCGTACGGAAGACGTGCCTTACAGGCTTCCCCGCTAAGGGTGGGGGAGTACCGAGGGCACGGACTCATCAAGAACGAAGGAGAATCCACATGAATCTCACCGACCCGATCGCAGACATGCTCACGCGCATCCGCAACGGCAATGCTGCGAACAAGGCCGAGGTCTCGATGCCGAGCTCCAAGAAGCTCGTCGAGATCGCTCGAGTCATCTACGAGGAGGGCTACATCGAGGGCTACACCGTTGAGGACACCGCCCCCGCCAAGACCCTTCACATCACCCTCAAGTACGGTCCCAAGAAGGCCAAGGTCATCAATGGCATCAAGCGCTACTCCAAGCCTGGTCTGCGCAAGTACGCCGGCGTGAAGGACCTCCCCCGCGTCCGCGGTGGCCTCGGTACCGCCATTGTTTCCACCAGCCAGGGTGTCATGGCCGACCGCGATGCTCGCAAGAAGGGCATCGGCGGCGAGGTCATCGCCCTCATCTGGTAATTCGCTTAGGCGAGTAGAAGGAAAGGAGAACACCGTGTCTCGTATCGGTAAGAAGCCTGTCCAGATTCCCGCCGGAGTCGAAGTGGCAGTTGACGGCACTCACGTGTCCGTGAAGGGCTCCAAGGGCACCCTTGAGGCCGATTTCTATGAGAAGCTCACCATCGAGGTCGAGGACGGCGTGCTGACCGTCTCCCGCCCCGACGACGAGCGTGAGACCCGTGCCCGTCACGGCCTCACCCGCGCCCTGATCCAGAACATGGTCATCGGCGTCTCCGAGGGCTACACCAAGGTCCTCGAGCTCGCCGGCGTTGGCTACCGTGTCCAGCTCAAGGGCAAGGACCTGGATCTGTCCCTGGGTTACTCTCACCCGGTGATTTACACCGCCCCCGAGGGCATCACCTTCGAGTGCCCGGACAACACCCACATCCACGTCAAGGGCATCGACAAGCAGCAGGTCGGCCAGGTTGCCGCCGAGATCCGTGCCAAGCGTCCGCCGGAGCCTTACAAGGGCAAGGGCATCCACTACCTGGGCGAGCACATCCGCCGCAAGCTCGGCAAGGCCGCTAAGTAGTAGAGCGCTTCCACGTCGTAAGACCAGCACCCCGTCAGGTGCTGGCAGGACTTCATAAGGAGTTTCACATGAACAAGCAACAGGCAAAGCGCGCCGGCCTCAAGCGTCGTCAGCGCCGTGTCCGCGGCAAGATCTTTGGCCCCCCGGCTCGTCCGCGTCTGCGCGTCGTGCGTTCCAACGCCAACATCTACGCCATGATCGTCGACGACACCAAGGGTCACACCCTCGTCTCCGCCTCCACCCTTGAGGCCGAGTTCAAGGGCACGACCACCAGCAACAAGGAGGCTGCCGAGAAGGTCGGTAAGCTCGTGGGCGAGCGCGCCCTCGAGGCCGGCATCAAGACCGTTTCCTTCGACCGCGGTGGCCGCGTCTACCATGGTCGCGTCAAGGCCCTCGCCGACGGTGCTCGCGCCGCCGGTCTCGAATTCTAGGAGGTAAGAGCATGGCTCGTAATCAGCAGAAGCAGCAGCGCGAGGCCTCCGAGTTCGAGGAGCGCGTCGTTTTCATCAACCGCGTCGCCAAGACCGTCAAGGGCGGTCGCCGCATGAGCCTCGTGGCCCTCGTGGTCGTGGGCGACGGCAAGGGCAACGTCGGTCTGGGCATGGGCAAGTCCGCGGAGGTGCCGCTGGCTATCTCCAAGGCCTCCATCGACGCTAAGAAGCACATGTTCCACGTTCCCGTGACCGCCGAGGGCACCATTCCCCACGACGTTCAGGGTGAGTTCGGTGCTGCTAGCATCATCATGCGCCCCGCTGTCGAGGGTACCGGCGTCATCGCCGGCGGTGCCGTCCGTCCGCTCTTCGAGCTGGCCGGCATCAAGAACATTCTGTCCAAGTCGCTCGGTTCCGACAACGGCCTGAACATCATCAAGGCCGCTGCCGAGGGTCTCAAGCAGCTCTCCACCCCTGAGGATGTCGCTGCCCGCCGCGGCCTCACCGTCTCCGAGATGTTTGTTGGCAAGAAGGAGAACTAGGCATGGCTACCATCAAGATCAAGCAGGTCCGCAGCATCAACGGCTGCAAGGAGGATCAGCGCCGCACCGTCCGCGCCCTCGGCCTGCATCGCATCAACGACACCCGCGAGATCACCGACAATGAGGGCGTGCGTGGCATGATCTTCAAGGTCAAGCATCTCGTTGAGATTGTGGAGGAGTAACAATGCAGCTTCATGACCTTACTCCGGCTCAGGGTTCCACCCACAGCCGCAAGCGCGTCGGTCGCGGTAACTCCGGCAAGGGCGGCACCTACGCTGGTCGCGGCCTGAACGGCCAGGGCTCCCGCTCCGGCGGCACCAAGGGCGCCGGTTTCGAGGGCGGCCAGACCCCGCTCGCGATGCGTCTCCCCAAGCTCCCCGGCTTCAAGAACCCCCGTCGTATCGAGTTCACCGCTGTGAACGTCTCTACGCTCGAGGTCAAGTTCGAGGACGGTGCCGTTGTTGATGGTGCTTCCCTCAAGGCCGCTGGCATCACCAAGTCCGAGTTCGAGCCCGTCAAGGTGCTCGGCGACGGCGAGCTGTCCAAGAAGCTCACGGTCAAGGTCGACAAGGTCTCCGCTTCCGCGAAGGCCAAGATCGAGGCCGCTGGCGGAAAGGTCGAGCTTCCGTGCTAACTGGTTTGAAGAACACCTTCCGCATCAAAGAACTCCGCGGAAAGATTCTTTTTACCATCGCGATGCTCGTTGTGTACCGTATCGGTGCGCACGTTCCCGTGCCCGGCATCCCCTTCCAGGCGAGGTCGGGCTTTTTGCACTCCGCCGGCGATACTTTCGCCAGCGGTGCGATGGCCCTGCTGAATCTTTTCTCGGGCGGTGCGCTCTCTTACGTGTCCGTCTTCTCCCTGGGCATCATGCCCTACATCACGAGCTCCATCATCATGCAGATGCTCCAGGCCGTTGTGCCCAGCCTGCATGAGCTGGCCCGTGAGGGTGAGGTTGGTCAGACCAAGATCACCCAGTACTCCCGTTACCTCACGCTCGGCCTCGCCCTGCTGAACTCCGTCGGTTACCTCTTCCTCTTCAAGAGCTTCGGTATCCAGTTCAACGGTGCGGGCGCCCCCGAGATCATCTTCGACATCATGATCGTGGGTACGCTCACCGCGGGTGCCATGCTCATCATGTGGATCGGTGAGCTCATCACCCAGCGTGGTATCGGCAACGGCATGAGCCTGATCATCTTCGCCAACATCATGGCCGGTCTGCCTCAGGCTATCTTCCAGTCCATCGAGGGCGGTAACATGGGTGTCATCACCACGCTCGTCATCCTCGTTGTGATTCTGTGCGTCATCCCGTTCATCGTGTACCTCGAGCGCGGTCAGCGTCGTATCCCGGTGCAGTACGCCAAGCGCGTCGTCGGTCGTCGCATCATGGGTGGTCAGTCCACGTATCTGCCGATCAAGGTGAACACCGCCGGCGTCATCCCGATCATCTTCGCGAGCGCCCTGCTGTACTTCCCGGCTCAGCTTGCGGTCTTCTTCCCCAACGTTGGTTGGATGCAGACCTTTGCCGGAGCGCTGTCCAGCGGCTGGATCAACTGGATCCTGAACGTCGTCCTCATCGTGTTCTTCGCCTACTTCTATACGTCCATGGTCTTCAACCCGGACGAGACGGCTGAGAATCTCAAAAAGCAGGGCGGCTTCATCCCCGGCGTTCGTCCCGGTAAGCAGACGGCTCATTACATCAAGAATGCGCTGAACAAGATCACGCTCCCGAGCGCAATCTTCCTCGCATGCATCGCCATCGTCCCCTCGATCGTGTTCTCCTTTACGAACAACGCGCTCATCCAGGCCTTTGGCGGCACTTCGGTTCTGATCATGGTCGGTGTTGTCATGGACACCATCGACAAGGTCGAGAGCCAGCTCAAGATGTACGACTACGACGGTTTCTTCAAGTAGGTCTCAAAGGAGTCTCTCATGAACATCGTGTTGTTGGGCGCCCCCGGCGCCGGCAAGGGCACCCAGGCCCAGCGCCTCGTCGCCGACTACGGCGTGGCCCACATCTCCACCGGCGACCTGCTTCGCGCTGCCGTCAAGGCCCAGTCCGAGCTCGGCGTCGCCGCGAAGAAGTACATGGATGCAGGCGAGCTCGTCCCCGACCAGCTCGTGATTGATCTCGTCAAGGAGCGCCTTGCCGCCGATGATGCCCAGAAGGGCTTCATCCTCGACGGCTTCCCGCGCACGTCCGCCCAGGCGGTCGCGCTCGACGCCGAGCTTGCCGCTATGGGTCGCGAGCTCGACGGCGCCCTGCTGGTCGACGTCCCGGCAGAGGTCATCATCGACCGCCTGTCCTCTCGCCGCACCTGCCGCGACTGCGGCTACACCGCCGGTCCGGACACCACCGTGTGCCCGTCCTGCGCCGGCGAGATGTATCAGCGCGACGATGACAAGCCCGAGACCATCAAGAACCGCCTCGATGTGTACGAGAAGAACACCAGCCCGCTCGTCGAGTACTATCGCGGTCAGGGTATCCTCAAGGTCGTCGACGGCAACCGCGACATCGACCCGGTGTACACCGACGTGAAGGCTGAGCTCGGTCTATGATCAAGTTTAAGTCTGCCGTCGAAATTGAGCAGATGAAGAAGGCCGGAGCGCTGTCCAAGATGGCGCTCCGTCACGTCGGGGCGATGATTCGTCCCGGCGTGTCCACCTTCGAGCTCGACCAACTCGCCGAGCAGATCATCCGCATGCATGGTGGAACCCCGGCCTTCAAGGGTTATGGTGGCTTCCCCGGTTCCATTTGCGCGTCCCTCAACGATGCCGTCGTGCACGGCATCCCCAACCCCGACGTCATCCTGCGCGACGGCGATGTCATCTCCATCGACACCGGCGCCATCGTGGATGGTTGGGTGGGGGATAATGCCTGGACGTTTTACGTCGGCACCCCCTCCGTTGCGGTCAAGGGTCTGTGTGAGTGCACGCTCGACTGCCTGAAGGCTGCCATCGAGCAGGCCGTTCCCGGTAATAACATCGGTGATGTCGGCCACGCGGTGCAGTCCCTCGCTGAGGCCAACGGCTACGGCGTGCTGCGCGACTACGTCGGTCACGGTATCGGCCGCGCCATGCACGAGGACCCCAATGTGCCGAACTATGGTAAGAAGGGTCGCGGTGTGAAGCTCGAGGCCGGCATGGTCATCGCAATTGAGCCGATGATTACGCTCGGATCCAACCGCGTTCACACCGGCGCGGACGGTTGGCTCGTCAGCACTAACGATGGCCTGCCCGCGGCTCACTACGAGAACACGGTTGCCATCACCGAGGATGGCCCCGTGATTCTCACCCAGGATGCCAAGGGTCCATGGTGCTCGATGTCCGGCGGTGTCATGTAAGCTGATTCATCATGATGGGTCAGGAAAAAATTATGTAGCGATTGGGAATTTCCCGATCGCGTCTTTGGCATGTAGTAACATTCAATGCTGCTGTCGTTTTCAAGAGAAAGATGATTGCCTTGAAGAAGGAAGACGCCATCGAACTTGAAGGTACGGTCACTGAGCCGCTGCCCAACGCCATGTTTCGCGTTGAGCTGGAGAACGGTGTGTCCGTTCTCTGCTCGATCTCCGGCAAGATTCGTATGAACTACATCCGCATTCTCCCGGGCGACAAGGTCACGGTGCAGCTGTCTCCGTATGACCTCACCCGCGGTCGCATCACCTATCGCTATAAGTAGCGACAGTCTTTGTGCCGGCCCTGGAGGAAGGGGAGTGCTCTGCCCCCGACGCCCGCGCCGTGCATCCAGCCATTCGTTGTAAACGCCTGCGGCTGGGCGAGTAGATAACATTCCACCTTGTAGCTTGAGCACTACCGAAAGGAAGAACGATGAAGGTACGCCCTTCCGTCAAGAAGATGTGCGATAAGTGCAAAATCATCCGCCGCCATGGCAAGGTCCTCGTGATCTGCGAGAACCCGCGCCACAAGCAGCGCCAGGGCTAAGAGAGGAGATCCACAGTGGCCCGTATTAACGGTGTCGACCTTCCGAACGAGAAGCGTGCGGAGATTGGTCTGACCTACATCTACGGCATCGGCCGCACCACCGCAGCGAAGATGTGCGCCGATCTCAACATTGTCGATGGCACTCGCATCAAGGACCTCACCGAGGAGCAGATCTCGGCGATCCGCGATTACATTGATCAGAACGGCCTGATGGTCGAGGGTGACCTCCGTCGTGAGCGCTCCCAGAACGTCAAGCGCCTCATGGACATCGGCTGCAACCGTGGCCTCCGTCACCGCAAGGGCCTCCCTGTTCGCGGCCAGCGCACCCACACCAACGCTCGCACCCGCAAGGGTCCGAAGCGTCAGATCGGTGCCAAGAAGAAGAAATAAGGGAGACTGACGCATAATGGCTACTGCAAAGAACAAGCGCGGCGCCGCCACCCGTATCAAGCGCGCCGACCGTAAGAACATTTCCGTGGGCCAGGCTCACATCCGTTCTACGTTCAACAACACCATCGTTTCCATCACCGATCCCGTGGGCAACGTCATCGCCTGGCAGTCGGCCGGCACGGTGGGCTTCAAGGGCTCCCGTAAGTCGACCCCGTTTGCCGCTCAGATGGCCGCCGAGGCTTGCGCCAAGGCCGCTATGGAGCACGGCATGCACAAGGTCGCCGTCTTCGTGAAGGGCCCCGGCTCGGGCCGCGAGACCGCGATCCGCTCCCTCCAGGCCGCCGGCCTCGAGGTCGCCAGCATTCAGGACAAGACCCCCATCCCGCACAACGGCTGCCGCCCCAAGAAGCGTCGCCGCGTGTAACTGAAAGGATCGATTTACTATGGCAATCGACAGGACTCCGGTTCTCAAGCGCTGCCGCCAGCTCGGGATCGATCCCGTTGAGCTGGGTTACAGCAGCAAGAAGGAATCTATCCGCCAGCCCAAGCGCCGTCGCAAGGAATCTGAGTACGGCATGCAGCTGCGCGAGAAGCAGAAGGTCAAGTTCATCTACGGTGTTCTTGAGAAGCAGTTCCACCACTACTACGAGCACGCTCTCCGCATGGACGGCGTCACCGGTGAGAACCTCATGACCATCCTCGAGACCCGTCTCGACAACGTCGTGTTCCGTCTAGGCTTCGCTCGCACCCGCAAGGAG
>OGDD01002060.1_pt1 | contig 13180 bp, 10 predicted proteins | sample 1570301 | NCBI WGS metagenome assembly OGDD01 (sample SAMEA2581971, study PRJEB24529) | metagenome | biome: Human gut stool | place: China | collected 2011 | reverse complement strand
CGCGCTGGCGCTGACGCTGCTGCTGGTCGTTGCCCTGCCCGCCGCCTACTGCCTGAGTTCTACACGAATCGTCAGGGTCTGTCTTTCCTCGTTGATGGACTCGATAACACCAACGGTATCTTTCCATGCCCCTGTCGTTACAACAACCGTGTCGCCGACCTCAAAGTCAACAACAACGCCGGTTTCCTTAAATCCGAGACCGGCCATCTCCTCTTCCGTCAAAGGAACCGGTTTGGAGCCCGGACCAACAAACCCGGTCACTCCGCGGGTGTTGCGTACTACGTACCAGGTATCATCATTCATAACCATGTTGATCAGTACGTATCCGGGAAACATCTTCTTGGCAACCTGTTTATTGGCTCCATTCTTGACTTCGATAACTTCCTGCATCGGCACGGAAACCTCTAAGATCTGATCCTGAAGGTTCCGGTTCTCGATCGTCTTTTCGATGTCAACCTTTACTTTGTTTTCATAGCCGGAATAAGTATGCACTACATACCAATTTGCTTCTGCCATATTTCTCACCTTTGCCTTTACATAACGAAGTGCAGTCCAAACACGATTGCCGTGTCAAGAGCCGCAATGATAAGTCCCAGCGCAACGGAAACGGCGATGACCGCTCCAGTCTGCTTCGTAACTGTCTCTTTGTCAGGCCAGATGATCCTTTTGTACTCAGCTTTTAGACCTTTCCAGAAACTCTTTTTAGGAGCTTTTTTGGTATTTTCTGTATCACCCATTTTTGTCCTCCAAAGCGCTCAGGCAGATGCCCGATCGCGCAGAACCAACCAGTTACTCTTACTTCGTCTCTTTGTGTAACGTGTGTGTCTTACAGAATCTGCAGTACTTTTTGGTTTCCATTCTGTCCGGATGAGTTTTCTTATCCTTGGTCATGTTGTAATTGCGCTGCTTGCATTCTGTGCATGCCAGTGTAATTCTTGTACGCACAACTTCCACCTCCATTTTTCTTAGTATGCGATCTTTCCACTCTCCAACCGGAAATCTGGTTTTTGAGCATAAAAAAAAGACCTATGTTCTTCCATTCGCCCGTCTACTATATCATAAAAGAAGCGGCGCGTCAAGCAATAACTTGCCGACATTCGCCGCCTCTTTTATATTATAGATATCGTTTTCACTTAGTGCAGGCTGGAACCAGATTCTGCCCGCGCCTCGTATTTCACATTATCAGGACTTACAATGATGCTATAAAACAATCAGAAACGTTTACTCATCGGTTTCTTCCTCATCTGCCGCCTGGCTTCCGATAAAATGCGCCATTTTTCCAATCTTACCCATATGGCTTGTATCCACGCGGGTGATCTCCGGCTCATCAGCTTCCACAACATCATCCTCAAGCGCGGCGTTCTGATGCAGGGCGCCGCCCTCCTGGTTCTCCGCATTTTCCGGATTTTTTGTCACGGATGGATATTCTTCCGGGTTTTCCTTGGCATCCGCAAGCTTTTCATTCATGAATGTCTCAAACTGCTTTTGCTCTTCCTCGCTGGAAAATGCCGACTTGGCGATAAACTGCCAGGTTTTCTCGTTCGTCTCAAGCAGATACATCCGCTCAATCTCAACCATCTGCTCAATGTCGCTGTAGCTGTAAGTCTTGGTCATCTCCTGTGCCGCAACCGTCATGGTCAGTGTCTTCTCATCCAGCGTCAGATGTACGACTGGGAAATTGCCCGTCTTTTCCAAATTTTTAAGTCCGCTCCGTTTCCAGATCATACGCTCCTGGTTCTGGTTTGAAATCATGTAAAACATGCCGATGCCGACCAGCACCGCTATCACGATGGACGGTACAAGAAGAACCAGATTGCCCTTTGCCTGCATCACATTTTTTCCCAGAAAGAGAGCTAAAAATGCGACATATAAGAGTGCCGACACCATCTTCATTTTCTTGGACTCATGCTTAAGCACGTTCCAGTGAATCCAGTTTTTATAATCTTCCTTTTCCAGGCGATATTCAAATTCCTGCATTCTTTTTACTCCTTTTCTTTCTTACTTGAAATCTCCCCCCGCATTCCTTCCGTCTCCTGAACCTCCTTTTGCCTCTCCCGCAAACTTTTAGATTCAAATGCTTTCTACTATTCTTTTCATCCAGAAATGCCGGAGTATTTCCACTTATAAGGCTTCCCTCTGCCTATCTTCTCTATCATATCCCACTTTAGCGTCCTTGTCCAATACAAACAGCAAAAAAACAGACTTTTTCGATCCCCGCAGACAGAAGCGCCCGGGTACACGCTTCCGCCGTGCTGCCGGTCGTATAAATATCATCCACGAGAAGCACGTTTTGCACACCACTTGCCCGGATTGCCTCCGCATCTGCCTGAAACGCCTGCTGTAAATTCCGGAGCCGTTCATCTGGATTCAGCTCTTTCAGGGGTTCTGTATTTCGTATCCGATATAAAAATTCCGGGCACACCGGCATTTCCAGCCGCTCGCCCATCCGCTTTGCCAGAACCTCCGCCTGATTGAAACCACGTTTCCGTTTCCGCGCCGGGTGGACCGGAACGGGAACCAGACCGTCAAACTGCCACTCCTCCCGATTTTCATGCTGCCTCAGCTTTTCCGCTGCAGCTTCGGCATAAAAATCGAGATATTCCCTCTTATTTTTATATTTAACCGCTGCCATCGAGCGCGCAGCTTCCTCCGTATAGTTAAAGAGTGCCATCCCACGCGCAAATGACCGGCGGTGTTTCACACAGTCTGGACAATATTCGATTTCTTCACTCCAAACTTCTTTTCCACATTTCTGACAAACCGGCGATTTGACAGGCGAAAGCCTCAAAAGACACGAAGGACAGATAAGCCCGCCCTTCGGCGTCACGATCTCCCCGCAGACCGGGCAGCGCCTTGGATATAGCGCATCCAGAGCGGCGCGGGGGAATTGATTCCATTTTATATTTTTTATCACAATGTCTCCATAATTTCTTCAATGCGGTCGCGCAGTCCCGAATAGCGCTTCTGTTCCATCGCATTGTCCACCATCTGCTGAAACACATACGGGACACCGACCAGGCAGACACAGGCTCTTGCCCTTGTAACCGCCGTGTAAATCAGATTCCGCGTCATCAGCATCTGCGGTCCGCTCCAGACCGGAATCACGACCGCCGGATACTCGCTTCCCTGCGACTTGTGGATCGTGATCGCATATGCCAATTCCAGCTCCTCCAGCTGCTTGAAGCTGTACTCGACACGTTTTCCCTCATCATACTCCACGGTTACCAGCTCCGCAAAGGTATTGATCTCGCGGATGCGCCCAAGATCCCCGTTGAACACGCCGGCTCCCTTGTCCACCGGGATGCCGCTGCGGTTGTAGGAGGTCCACTCAATCTGGTAATTGTTCTTGATCTGCATGACCTTGTCGCCCACACGAAACGTCGTCTCGCCATACTCTTTTTCCGCCTTTTCTGCCGATGGCGGATTTAAAAATTCCTGCAAAATGGAATTTAACCGTATCGATCCCAGCACTCCCTTCCGCATCGGCGTCATGACCTGTACCTCAAACAAATCGGCATGGACGTAATTCGGCAGTTTTTCACGTACCAGCGTGATCATTGCATTGATGATCGCATTCGGATCATCACGCTTTATAAAGAGGAAATCCCTGCTTGACTTTCCAATCGGAATGCGCTCTCCGGCATTGATGCGGTGGGCGTTGACGATAATATCGCTCTGCGCCGCCTGCCGGAAAATCCGGGTTAGCTTTACCACATGGAAACACTCTGACTCGATGATATCACGCAGGACATTGCCCGGTCCGACGCTCGGAAGCTGATCCACATCACCTACCAGAATCAGACGTGTGCCGACATTGACCGCCCGGAGCAGCGAATGCATCAGATTGATATCCACCATCGACATTTCATCGATAATGATGACATCAGCTTCCAGCGGATTGTCCTCGTTCCGCTCAAAATGCATCGAAGTCGTCCGGCTCTTCTCATCCTCCTCTGGCATTCCCGTCAGCTCTAACAGGCGGTGAATCGTCTTCGCCTCATAGCCTGTCGCCTCGGTCATCCTTTTTGCTGCGCGTCCGGTCGGGGCTGCCAGCAGGATATCCATGTCTCCCTTTTCAAAATACCGAATGATCGTGTTGATCGTCGTCGTTTTTCCGGTACCCGGACCGCCCGTGATTACCAAAAGTCCGCAGTTGACCGCCTCAATCACCGCGCGGATCTGCAGTTCATCCAGCTCGATCTGTTCCTCTTTCTGGATGACTGCCAGACTTTTCCGAATCTGTTCTTCCGATTCGGAACCAGTGATGTTTAAGTCGTGCAGCATGCGGGCGGTGTTTAGCTCGGTATAATAGTAGTGTGATGCATAAACGGCGCGTTCCGGGGCGTTTGCTATATTTGATACATTTGATGCATTCGGTTCACCCAAAACATCTGGCTGCGGCTGCATCTGCCCCGACACTGCCGATTCCGCCTGAACAAAAACATCCATTTCTGCTGTTTTCTGCTTTTTCCTCTCCCGGATCACCAGCCGTTTATCCATCTGCATATCCATCAGATGCTTGTCAATCTCGGAAATCTCAACCTGTAGAAGCTTTGCCGCCCGATCCGCCAGCTCGTCCTCCGGCAGGTATGTGTGCCCGTTCGCCGTCGCCTGATAGAGTGTATACAGGATGCCGCTCTTGATGCGGAAATCCGAATCTGCCACGATTCCTATCTTCGCCGCGATCTCGTCTGCCATCTTAAAACCGACGCCCGGAATATCGTCCGCCAGCTTATACGGATTGTTCTGGAGAATCGTGTACATTGCCGGACCGTATTCCTGGTAGATTTTAACCGCCAGATTGATGGAAATGCCATAATTTTGCAGAAACATCATCGCCTGGCGCATATCACGCTTTTCCTCGACCTGTTCACCGATGGACATCGCCATTTTTTCACTGATTCCCTTGACCTCCGCGAGGCGTTCCGGCTCTTCTTCCATGATGCGGAATGTGTCCGCCTTAAATTTTTTAACAATCCTGGAAGCTAAAGCAGCCCCGACGCCTTTGATGGCGCCGGAGCCTAAATATCGTTCCATGGAAACAGTATCCTCAGGCGCTTTCAGCTCATAGCTTTCCACCGCCATCTGTTCCCCGTAAATCGGATGCTCGGTCATACGCCCGCTCGCCTCGATCATCTCGCCCTCTGCGATGTAGGAAAAAGTGCCAACCAGCACATATTCCTCCCCGTCGTCCAAGCCGCTGATAGAGAGAACCGTATAGCCATTGTCCTCATTGCGGTATTTTATTTTTTCAATATATCCTTTAACTGCTGCCATATTTTTATGCTATCCGCCTTCCGGCGGTTCTCTTTAATCGTAGTTTTTCTTCTCACCGTGTGCGAACTCGATAAACTTACCCGTTCCGATCGCAACTGCGGTCAGCGGATCCTCTGCGATCATCGTGGAAATGCCAGTTTTCTCCTCGATCAGGGCATCCAGACCGCTTAACAGTGCGCCGCCGCCTGTCAGTACGATACCACGGTCAAAAATGTCGGCTGCCAATTCCGGCGGCGTCCGCTCGAGTACGTTGTGAACGGCATCTACAATCTGGAGTGCCGGCTCGCGCAGCGCTTCCAGCGTCTCATCGGATGTGACAACGATCGTCTTCGGAAGTCCGGTAACCAGATTTCGTCCGCGCACTTCCATCGTGATTACCTCCGGACGGCGGTATGCCGCACCGATATTTATCTTGATCTCCTCAGCGGTTCTCTCACCGATCAAAAGATTGTGTTTCTTTCTCATGTAACGGACCAGTGCCTCGTCGAAGTCATCACCAGCCACTTTAATAGAAGTGCTGACTACGGTACCGCCCAGAGAAATAACGGCGATATCTGCCGTACCACCACCAATATCTACGATCATGTTGCAGCACGCCTTGGAAATATCGATACCAGCGCCGATCGCAGCTGCTACCGGCTCCTCGATGATCGAAACCTCGCGTGCGCCAGCCTGGTAAGTCGCATCCTCAACCGCCTTGCGCTCTACCTCGGTCGCACCGCTCGGGATGCAGACGCTGATACGCGGCTTGCGGAGTGTCTTCTTGCCGACTGCCTTGTTGATGAAATATTTCATCATCTTCTCTGTCACTGTATAATCTGAAATAACCCCCTGGCGCAACGGACGGACCGCTACGATATTGCCAGGGGTTCTGCCGATCATCAGGCGGGCTTCCTCGCCGATCGCCATGATCTTATTCGTATCCCGATCGATCGCCACTACGGACGGCTCTTTCAGTACGACACCTTTTCCCTTGATATATACAAGGATGCTGGCTGTACCCAGATCGATACCAATATCATTGGACATCAACATAGTTGTTTTCCTCCTGCTCTGAATATGCACTCTTGAGTACATAAATCTATGAGTTTCATTGTATTTTATCTTCTTTATTTCAGCTTTTTTCGCTGTCATCCAGCCCGCGCATTGTTTTAGAGCGGACTATACCACTTACTATTATATACAACTTTCGATTCTTTTGAAAGAGGTTTTTATTTTTTTATGGACTTTATATTTTTTTTATGAAAGGGACATATTTTAGTCACAAGTTTCTCCTATAATACAAGTATGTTATCCGAAAGGGTAACAGGCCTTTGTTTCAAGTGTTACTTGAAATAAAAAAGCTTTTTCATACTCATACCGGACGATACAAATCGTCCGGCCCCCCTAAGCCAATTTCTTTTTTATATATACCTACCATTCCCAATTTAAGAAAAACAGGAACGCCATCGGACTCTCAGCCGATGGCGTTCCTGTTTTTTGTCAGTGCCAGACACCTAAAAAAAGAGCTCTATACTGAATGTTGGGGTACGCTCAAAAACATTTTGGTCTTATATTTTCAGACTCCACTCACTGCAGTCCCAGACCTTCGTTGCGAATCCCTCATAGAAATCCGGTTCATGGCAGATCAGAAGGATATTTCCTTTGTACGCCGCCAGCGCACGCTTTAACTCCTCCTTCGCCTCAACGTCCAGATGGTTCGTCGGCTCGTCGAGAAGCAGAAGGTTCGTCTCGCGGTTGATCAGCTTACACAGGCGCACTTTTGCCTGCTCGCCACCGCTGAGCACGCGCACCTGGCTCTCGATGTGCTGGGTCGTCAGACCGCATTTTGCCAGTGCGGAACGCACCTGGTACTGGGTGTAGGACGGAAATTCTTTCCAGATCTCATCGATGCAGGTCGTCGTATTGCCCGGCGCCATCTCCTGTTCGAAATAGCCGATGGAGAGATAATCGCCCAGCGTCACCTTGCCGGACACTGCTGGAATCAAACCTAAAATACTCTTTAAAAGCGTCGTCTTTCCAATTCCGTTGGCACCGACCATCGCAATCTTCTCGCCGCGCTCCATATAGAGGTTCAGCGGACGGGACAGTGGCTCGTCGTAACCGATTACCAGATCCTCCGTCTCAAAAATACATTTTCCGGAGGCTCTCGCCTCCAGGAAGTTGAACTCTGGCTTCGGTTTTTCCTTCGCCAGTTCGATCACATCCATTTTATCCAGCTTTTTCTGGCGGGACATCGCCATATTTCGCGTGGAAACACGCGCTTTATTACGTGCCACAAAATCCTGCAGCTGCGCGATCTCCTGCTGCTGACGCTTATACGCTGCCTCGAGCTGCGCTTTCTTCGCCTCGTGCACCTCGAGAAACTTGTCGTAATCGCCCACATAGCGGTCAAGCCGCTGATTTTCCATATGATAAATGATATTTACTACGCTATTTAAGAACGGAACATCGTGTGAAATCAGGATGAACGCATTTTCATATTCCTGCAAATACCGTTTCAGCCACTCGATGTGCTGCACATCCAGATAGTTCGTCGGCTCGTCCAGCAACAAGATATCTGGCTTTTCCAGAAGCAATTTCCCGAGCAGTACCTTCGTTCTCTGTCCGCCGCTCAAATCCGTTACATCGCGGTCCAGACCGATATCGGTCAGCCCCAGCGCACGTCCGACTTCCTCTACCTTCGCATCGATGGAATAAAAATCGTGGTTCATCAGAAGATCCTGGATCGTTCCCAGCTCTTCCATCATCACGTTCATCTCATCCTCCGATGCCTCGCCCAGATGGTCGCAGATTTCATTCATCTGCACTTCCAGCTCAAACAGGAAGGAAAATGCGCTCTTCAAAACCTCGCGGATCGTCATGCCTTTTTCCAGCACCGTGTGCTGATCCAGATAGCCGACGCGCACCCGCTTTGACCACTCTACTTTTCCCTCGTCCGGCTGCATATGCCCGGTAATAATATTCATAAACGTCGATTTACCCTCGCCGTTCGCACCGATCAGACCGATGTGCTCACCCTTTAACAGGCGGAACGAAACATCCTGAAAAATCGCCCGGTCACCAAAACCGTGGCTTAAATGTTCTACATTCAGTATACTCACGTGTGTACCTCTCCTATTTTTCTTTTTATTGTAAATTGTTTGTATTTGTTGAATTGTTCTTTGTTTTTCTGCAAATTTTATCCTGGAAAACAACTCCACTTCATATAAGATTTGCTTTCTGTACGTCTGCCTGCTGTCTGTGGCAAAGCCGACTTCGATTTATTGTACACGAAGCGTGCTTTTGTGGCAAGCGGAGATTTTGGAATTATCTTTTTTTACCCAGATGCCTTGAACTTTTCTAGATTTATATAGTAAGATAAGAAACAACTTCATTTTAGATACGTTTTTCAACCAATGAGAAAATGACTTGATTTTCTAAAGGAGGTTTTATGTATACCTATACCTGGTACCAATGGCTAGCTTTTTTCTATGTATACTGCTTTTTAGGGTGGATTTTCGAATCGACTTATGTTTCCCTGAAACAGAAACGGCTCGTCAACCGCGGATTTCTGCGGCTTCCGATGCTGCCGCTCTACGGTTCCGGCGCGGTGATGATGCTCTGGGTGTCCCTGCCGGTGCGGGACAGCCTGCCGCTCGTCTATATTTCCGGTTTTATCGCCGCCACGGCGCTTGAATATGTCACCGGCGCCGTCATGGAACGCCTATTCAAGGTCCGCTACTGGGATTACAGCAGCCAGCCGTTCCAGCTGCACGGCTATATCTGCCTGAGTTCCTCGATCGCGTGGGGATTTTTAACCATCTTTATGACCGATGTCATCCATGATCCGATCGCCCGCACTGTGCTTGCGGTTCCTCCGGTTATCCTGCTCATCTGCGATTTCGTCATCAGCGTTCTTTTCACCGCCGATGCTTACGAATCCATCAAGGCAGCCCTGGCTCTGGGTCATACGCTGGAAGCTATGACGAAGCTCAAAGCCGATATCGAAGAGCTCCAGTCCAAGATCGAGCTGCTGCGTGAGGAAGCCATTGAGCGCGGCGCCCTGACCCGTGAAGAAACAGCCGAAAAACTGGCAGCCGCCCAGGCAGAAGCCGCCCGCAGACTTGCCGCCGTCCGCAGTGACGCCGAAGAACGCCTGGCAACCGCACGCGCCGAGACTGCCAGACAGCTGCAGGCGGCTGCCACCGAACACAAAGAGCGCCTGGCTGAGACCAAGGCACTCGCCGAAAAACGCCTGTCCGATGTTCGAGAAGAAACCACCTCCCGCATCGAAGCTGCCAAAGCAGAAAACGCAGAACGCATCGAAGCTGCCAAACAGCGCGTCAACGAGCGCATTGCCGAAGTCCGCACCGAAGTCGATGCCCGCATCGCCTTCGACAACCGCCTCACCCGCCTGAGCACCCGGTTAGAAGAACTCAAACACCGCCGCCAGTCCCTGCGCCCGGCTAAAAAGCTCCATGCCTTCTACCGCCGCGGGCTGCTGAGAGGAAATCCTACTGCGGTTTCGTCGAAATTTGCAGCGGCGTTGAAAGAATTAAAAGAACAAAATAGCACAAAAATAGGACCTTTCGCATGAACGAATGGTCCTATTTCTTTTAGGAACTTATTTCATATCTTCTTTTTATTTTTCTACAGCAGTCCATTGACAATCGTCATCACAGACTCGCCTACCTTCTCTGATTTCGCTGCCGCGTCTTCCAGGGAGGTACCTTTCACGCCGTAGTAGAACTTGATCTTCGGCTCGGTTCCAGACGGGCGGACGCAGAGCCATGCGTTGTCTTCCAGTTCGTAGTAGAGAACATTGGAGGATGGAAGTCCGGTCGGTTTTACCTCGCCGGTTGCCAGATCCTTGACGGTATCTGCCTTGTAATCGCGGACAGCCAGCACTTTATGTCCGGCAAAATCGGACGGTGTGTGGGCGCGGAAATATTCCATGATCTCCTGAATTTTTGCCAGTCCCTCGATGCCCTTTAAGCCGATGGACTTCACTTCATCTTTATAATAGCCGTATTTCTCGTACATCTCGACCATCGCATCCCACAGCGTCATGCCTTTTTCCTTGTAATAAGCAGCCGCCTCGCAGAGTGCTGAGGTTGCGGAAATGGCATCTTTATCGCGTGCGTATGTACCGATCAGGCAGCCATAGCTCTCTTCCATGCCAAACAGATAGGTTCCTTTGCCTTCCTGCTCATTTTTGAGAACCTGTTTGCCGATCCACTTAAATCCGGTCAGAACCTCGATGAGCTCTGCGCCGTAATTCTTCGCAACTGCATCTACCAGATTCGTCGTAACGATGGATTTAACAACCTGTCCATCTGCCGGAATCTTGCCGTTTGCCTGTTTCTGGCTGAGCACATACTCGCAGAGCAGGGAGCCGGACATATTGCCGGTCAGCGGAATGTATTCGCCGGACTTGGTATCTTTGACATACACGCCCAGACGATCGGCATCCGGATCGGTTGCCAGAACGAGGTCTGCATTTTTCTCTTTTGCCAGGGCCAGTCCCAATTCAAATGCTTCCTTTGCCTCCGGGTTCGGATAGCTGACGGTCGGGAAATCGCCGTCTGGAAGCTCCTGCTGCGGAACCACATACACATGGGTAAATCCAAGCTCTTTCATCACACGGCGTGCCGGGATATTGCCCGTGCCGTGAAGCGGTGTATACACGATCGTGATCTGATCCTGCATGCGGTCAATCGCGCCCTGATTGACTACCTGTGCCTTGACCTGTGCAATATATTTGTCGTCGATCGCTGCACCGATGATCTCGTAGAGTCCTTTTGCCTTTGCCTCTTGTGCTCCCATCGTCTTAACGGTGGAAAGATCGGTGATCGCCATAACTTCCTCAGTCACACCCTTGTCATGCGGCGGTGTAAACTGTGCGCCGTCCTCCCAGTAAACCTTGTAGCCGTTGTACTCCGGCGGGTTGTGGCTGGCAGTGATGTTGATGCCGGCGATGCAGCCAAGCTCGCGGACTGCAAAGGAAAGCTCCGGCGTCGGGCGCAGCGTCTCGAACCGGTACGCCTTGATGCCATTTGCCGCCAGTGTCAGCGCTGCTTCCTCGGCAAATTCCGGGGACATATGACGGGAGTCAAATGCGATCGCCACGCCTTTTGCCGCGCCGCCCTGCTTGATGATGTAATTTGCCAGTCCCTGGGTCGCACGGCGGACGGTGTAGATATTCATCCGGTTAATACCTGCACCGATGATGCCGCGCAGTCCTGCCGTACCAAACTCCAAATCCATATAGAAACGCTCTTTAATCTCATTTTCATCGCCCTCAATGGCGCGTAATTCCTCTTTCGTTGCCTCGTCAAAGTATGGATTTTCCAGCCATTCTTTGTAAATCGTCATGTAATCCTTCATGATTCACTTACCCCCTGCTTTCTTCTAGGATGACTTTCTTTTTCTCCATTATAGTATAATTATTCTGAAAAATAAAGAGAATTTCGGTTACTATTCTTTGTCTTTATTTTTTCTCTTTTCAAAGTTTCTCCATGATGTATCGAATACGCTTAACCAAAGAATTTATATGCATATGTAAATCAACATTTCTTATCGGATTGCCTCAAGAAAGAGGTTCCGCGCCGTCTGCTGTTCTTCCAGCTTCTGCAGTTTTTCAATGCTGCGGACTGGAATCCACGCCTTGCCTGCATTATAATAAAAATTTAACTGTTTCCAGTATTTTTCCGGATATAAAAACAGGTAATAGAGGTATGTCCGCTCCTGTGCATTCAACGGCAGAATACGATCATACGTCTCCAGCAGCCGCATCCCCAGACGCAAATCCCAGCCATGCTTTTCCAATATTTTGCGCGTAAAATGATACAGGTCTTCGACCTGGACGCCCCGGTGCATCCGGTTAAATTCAATCACCGCCATCTCATTTTCTTCTGCCAATAAAATATGGTGCTGGTTCAGATCCCCGTGACACAGGTAGTTTTCCGGCTCGCCGTTCCGCTCGATCTGCGCTTTCAGCCCGCCTGCTGCTTCCTGCGCCTGCTCATAAAAGATGGCAAAGCTTCCGCTGACTGCCCTCTCAAAATCCGATTTACGCCGTTTTTTCCGGATATAATTCCGCGTACGGACAAGTTCCCGGTTGTGGCGCTCCATCTCCGCCACCGCCGGACGCGTGAGAATTGACCCCAGATTCCACGACTCATCGATCGCAATGCCGCGCAATGTCCGGTGCAGCTTCGCGATCTGCCCGACCGCCCGGACTACCTCCGCCTCGCTCTGCACACTGCACTCGCGCCCGGAAAACCATTCCTTCACAACACACCGCGTTCCATCCTCCGCCACCGACAAAAGCTCGCCCTCCCGGTTCCGCATATACTGATCGGTCCGGCATGTTTTCTGATTTTGCAGAACATTCATGATTTGTTCTTCAAATTCAAGACGTTTGACGGTCCCCTTATATTCCCGGAGGAGTTTTAACCCCTGACTCGTCTCGCAGATCCACGCGCCTCTTCCACGGCGCTTCGACTGCACTTCCAGTTCATACTGTTCCAGCACCTCGGTTGTTCTCTCGTTCACAACTTCCCCCTCCTGCCTCTATCCGGCTGCCCGCCTTTCCATTTCCCAAAAGAATGTGGACAGCACATTTTCACGCCGGGCCACAGCTGCTGACAGCTATGTTAATTGCAACATTCACACGATTATGCAAATATGCACATCAGACACCCAGCCTGCTACTCCTAACCTATGAGAGGGGGCTTACAAATATGCTTATGCATAAATATCGCAGATTTGAAACACAATGCACAAACTATCACACACAATCGCCAATGTGGAGTGATTACGAAATTCTGTTCATTGCCATCATTTTAACGGTATGTTACAATGATTCACGTTGGGATAAAAAAGCGGTCTGGCTATTTGTCCCAACAATCAGGCAAAA
>OGDD01002059.1_pt1 | contig 13186 bp, 9 predicted proteins | sample 1570301 | NCBI WGS metagenome assembly OGDD01 (sample SAMEA2581971, study PRJEB24529) | metagenome | biome: Human gut stool | place: China | collected 2011 | reverse complement strand
TACCAATTCCTCCTTGGCGGTAACTACCTCGCTGGATACTACTCCTGCCTCGACCAAAAGATGTAAATTCTGGGGCCTGGGCAGTGACGGCACTGTCGGCGCCAACAAAAGCGCGATCAAGATTATCGGCGACCATACGGATATGTATGCGCAGGGTTACTTCTCCTACGATTCTAAAAAATCCGGTGGTATCACTGTCTCGCATCTGCGCTTCGGGCATGAGCCGATCCGCGCTCCGTATCTGATCACTTTTGCAGACTTTGTAGCCGTACATAATCAGTCTTATGTAGACAAATATGATGTTACCGCAGGCCTGAAAAAAGGTGGTACCTTCCTTTTGAACTGCAACTGGTCTATGGAAGAGCTGGAAACGCATCTGCCGGGCAATATCAAACGCTACATTGCTAAAAATGCTGTTAATTTCTATACTATCGACGCGGTGAAGATCGCTCAGGAAATCGGTTTGGGCGGACGTATCAATATGATCATGCAGTCAGCCTTCTTCAAACTGGCGGATATTATTCCTTTGGCTGATGCCGTCAAGTATCTGAAAGAAGCTGTCGATCATTCCTACGGACTGAAAGGCCAGGCTATTCTTGACATGAACTATGCGGCTATCGACCGCGGCGTCGATGCTATTGTGAAGATCGATGTACCTGCAGCCTGGGCTGATGCTGCTGGTGACGCCAATATCGCAGTTACCGGCAACGAATTTATCGATAATATCCTGACTCCAGTCAATCGTCTGGAAGGCGATAACCTGCCTGTCAGCACCTTTAATAAAAATGTTGACGGTACTTTCCCCAGCGGTACTTCCGCTTACGAAAAACGCGGTATCGCGATCAATGTACCGGAATGGCAAATGGATAAATGTATTCAGTGCAACCAATGTTCCTTCGTTTGCCCGCATGCAGTCATCCGTCCTGTTCTGATGACAGAAGCAGAAGCTGCCAACGCTCCGCAGGGACTGGAATACAAAGATGCCATCGGAGCTAAAGAACTTAAATTCCATATGGCTATTTCACCGCTGGATTGCACCGGCTGCGGCAACTGCGCGCAGGTTTGCCCGGCTAAAGAAAAAGCCCTGGTTATGAAACCTCTGGAAAGTCAATTGGCCAAAACTGCTCATTGGGATTATACTGCCCATCAGGTTACGGCCAAACTTAATCCGATGAACAAAAATACTGTCAAAGGCGTTCAGTTTGAACAGCCCTTGCTTGAGTTCTCCGGCGCCTGTGCCGGCTGCGGCGAAACTCCGTATGCCAAACTGGTTACACAGCTTGTTGGTGACCGCATGATGATCGCCAACGCTACGGGCTGTTCCTCTATCTGGGGGGCCAGTGCGCCTTCCATGCCGTATACTACTAACAGCAAAGGCCATGGTCCCAGCTGGGCAAATTCTCTTTTCGAGGATAATGCCGAATATGGTTTGGGTATGTACCTGGGTGTAAAACAATCCCGTGAGCGTGTTGCTGAAATGGTAAAAGCAGCTTTGGCTGCCGAGATTCCGGCTGATCTGAAAGCAGCAATGCAGGATTGGCTCGATAATATGGACGTCAGCGAAGGCACTCGTGAACGTGCGGAAGCATTGACGGCCGTTTTGGAAAAATATCAGGACCAATGCGATAAATGCGCAGCTCTGTATAAAGAAAAACAATTCTTTGTCAAACGCAGTCATTGGATCTTTGGCGGCGATGGCTGGGCTTATGACATCGGTTACGGCGGTCTGGATCATGTTCTGGCTTCGGGTGAAAACGTTAACGTTATGGTTTTTGATACCGAAGTTTATTCAAATACCGGTGGTCAATCGTCCAAAGCCACACCGGCTGCAGCTATTGCCAAATTTGCTGCCAGCGGCAAAAAGACCAAGAAAAAAGATCTGGGCATGATGGCCATGAGCTATGGTTATGTTTATGTGGCTCAGATTTCTATGGGTGCCGATAAGAATCAAACTTTGAAGGCGATTGCAGAAGCGGAAGCTTATGACGGACCGTCCCTTATCATTGCTTATGCTCCGTGTATCAACCACGGATTGAAAGCGGGTATGGGCTGCAGCCAGCTGGAAGCTAAACTTGCTGTAGACTGCGGTTATTGGGCAACCTACCGTTATAATCCTGCTTTGAAAGAAAAAGGTGAGAATCCTTTCGTATTGGATTCTAAAGAGCCTACTGCTGATTTCAGAGAGTTCCTTTTGGGCGAAGTTCGTTATTCTTCCCTGCTCAAACAGTATCCTGAAACAGCTGAAGCACTGTTCGCCAAAACTGAACAGGATGCTAAAGAACGTTTGAATAACTATAAACGTTTGGCTGGCAAAGCATAAACCCTGCTGTAATAAAAAACAAACCGCCGTCAAAACCGACGGCGGTTTTTGCTTACTGGTGTGATGTGCAGTCTACGGCATTCAAGAGGTATTTGTTGGAACTTGACGAGAAGGCATATTTGCCGTATAATATCAAAATAGCACGGAGAGGTGGTCGAGTGGTTTAAGGCTCTGGTCTTGAAAACCAGCGAGGTGCAAGCCTCCGTGGGTTCGAATCCCACCCTCTCCGCCATATTTTTACAACAGCGTTGTAGGGGCCTCGTAATAAATATTTGCGTTGGTACTCTTGAAAAAAATATCAGGATAGTGTATACTATCCAAGTAAGTCAAACGGAGTGGTACTCAAGTGGCTGAAGAGGACGGTTTGCTAAATCGTTAGACGGGGTGACTCGTGCGTGGGTTCGAATCCCACCCACTCCGCCACTATTAAAAGTTTCAGAGCCTTCGAGATTTTTCTCGAAGGCTCTTTTTCTATGTCTGGATAAAGTTTTAAAAGTTTTTCTGGTTTAAATACGCTGTTTCTGTGTAATAAACTTATCAGAAAATGAATAGAAAAAAATTTAAAGTGGCTTTTTATGAAGAAATAGTTGAATATTTGGAAGTTAGTAATACAATGAAAACATAACTTTGTTAAGCTTGAGGGGGCGAAAATAGTGAAATCAGAAAATAATATTGTTGAGGGTGCGCTCAAGGTCCACAAACTTACCTTTTGGGAAGCTGCCATGATCATTGTCGGCGCTAACATCGGGTCCGGCATTTTAGGACTGGCCTATTCGGCCAGAAAAGCCGGCTGGCCGGTATTGATGCTGTGGCTGATCATAGCAGGATTTTTTACGACGGCGTCAATGCTGTATGTGGCTGAAACTACGTTAAGGACCAGAAAGGTCATGCAGCTGCCGGGACTTGCTAAAAAATATGTGGGCGAGCTGGGAGCCTGGCTTGTCTTTATTTCAGTGGCGGCAAATACCATTGGCTGCCTGATTGCTTATACTAATGGCAGCGGCAGGATTTTAAGCGAGATGTTCGGTCTTTCTACACAGATCGGCAGTTTGCTTTTTTCTGTTCCGGCTGTCATTGTAGTCTGGTTTGGCCTGAAAGCGACCGGCGTAGCAGAGAAAGTTATCAGCTTTGGAATGATGGCGTTGCTGGCGGTGATCATAGCAGCATCTTTTTTAGCTGAGAACTCTGATTTGTCCAATGCGATTTTTACAAACTGGACTTATGCGATACCGGTTTTCAATGTTGCGATCTTTTGTTATATCGCTCAGTATGCCGTTCCTGAACTGGCAAGAGGTTTGGCACATGATCAGCAGAAGCTGGCGCCGGCTATTGTTACGGGAATGTCATTGACGATGGTTTTGCTGGCTTTGGTGCCGCTGGCAGTACTTTCTTTGACGGGGCCGGAAAATGTAACGCAGGTAGCAACTATTGCCTGGGGCAAGGCTTTGGGGGAATGGGCCTTTTTTACGGCCAATCTGTTTGCTCTTGCTGCGATGATGACTTCCTACTGGGCGGTTGCCGGCAGTTTTCTTACCAACATCGTGGATAAGTTTAATTTTAAATCGGAGGACGATGTTAAGACCAGGCTGTTTGTTTTGGCATGTGTGGTTATTCCTCCGTTTATTTTGGCGTATAGCGGCTTGGTAAGCTTTGTCGACGCTATTTATCTGGCTGGTACGTTCGGCGGTGTCATTATGTCCGTGCTTCCTGTTTTGATGCTGCGTTCGGCAAGGAAAACAGGTGATATGGAACCTTCATGGCAATGCGGCTGGATAGCGTCTGCCTGGGTGCAGTGGTCAATGATCGTTTTATTCTGCGGTGCTGCTTTGTATGCTGTTTTAGGGTTGTTTGGCCTGCTGCCTGCAGCCTGGTAAGGAGATGACGAAAATGAAAATTTTTGCAAAAGATAAAGTCGTTTTTAACTTCAGTAAAGCTAATCAGCCGGTATATTTTGTGGAACCCGGAGAAACGTTTTGGGTCGAAACCGATGATTGTTATAGCGGGCAGATAAAAACAGAAACGGTTTTAAGACCTGATATCGATATAAGCATTATGGACTGTTCTGTGGGTCCTATCGCTGTGAGCGGGGCTGAACCGGGTGACGTTCTCTGCGTTGAGGTACTGGCTATTCAGCTGGCTGAGCAGGGGGTGATGGTTACATCTCCCGGTTTGGGAGTGCTGGGTGAAAAAATCACAGAAGCGCACACTAAAATAATTCCCATCAAAAATGGCTTTGCTGAATTCAATGAAAAAATAAGACTGCCGTTAACGCCGATGATCGGCGTACTTGGCGTTGCTCCGGCGGAAGGCAGCGTACATTGCGCTGTTCCAGGTGATCACGGTTCTAATATGGATACCAAGCTCATTAAGGTCGGCTCCAAAGTGTATTTGCCGGTATTTGTCAGCGGTGCCAATTTGGCGTTGGGCGATCTGCATGCCTGTATGGGTGACGGCGAGCTGAGCGGGACGGGAATAGAGACAGCCGGCAGAGTATGCCTGCAGGTGGAAGTTATCAAAGACCGGAAGCTGGCGCGTCCGATGCTTGAAACTCCTGATGCTGTTTATACGCTGGCCAGCAGAGCTGATATTCAGGAAGCTATCCAAACAGCAGTGCATGACATGGTAGAATTTTTAATGCTGAAAAAAGAATTGGATTTTGCTGATGCCTACAGACTGTTGAGTGCTGCCTGCGATATTCAGATCAGCCAGTTGGTGAATGATAATATCACTGTAAGGGTAAAAGCACCGAAACTGGATCTGCAGTTGGAGTCTGTTTTCTGAAACAGCAGAATAAACATAAAAAAATAAAACCACCCATAATAAACAGGGTGGTTTTATTTTCAGCCCAGGCCGTTGAAGCGTGCCAAAGTATCATAAACTGTATGCGCCAGCTTATTTTTGTAAGCAGCAGGCAGCTGTTTTAAAACAGCAGATTCTTCTATCAAAGCTGCCAGGCTGTTTAAATTCGACATTTGGCAGCAGTTGGGCAGCAGGATATTGCTGATGATCAGCGACAGAGCGGGCAAATGTGTTTCCGGCTCCTGCTGCCAGTTATCAGGCAGGGCTTGTGCTATTGCAGTTTCTAAAAGAGTGGCGATATTTGTCATGATAGACCTCGGTTTTAGGTTTCTTGAAAATAGTATAACATAGGAAGGCTGATGTTGCTGAAACTGTAGACAAAAAAGAATTAATAGCATATAATTTGATGTAATATAAATAAAATAGTTAGAAGAATTTCAATAATATGCTTGTGTAATAATTTATGGGGAATTAAAAAGTTGGGTGTGAAAACGTGTACCATTATAAATTACAGGTATTGATTTTAAGCCAGGATAATCGTATATATGATGCTGTCAGTGCTCTTGAACCGCTGGCTGGTTTTGAGCACGAGCTGCTTTTAAGGCAGTCGGCAGACGCAGCTGTTAAAACTGCTGATGTTATTGTCTGTGAATTGTCAGGAGCAGTTTTGGCAGAGCTTGTCAAAAACTCTAAGCCGGATGCCGCAATAGTTTTTTGTGCTGAGCCGCAAACTGCAGAGCAGCTGGATGCAGCTGTTTACCAGTCGCTGACAGATCTTTGGATCAGGCCATGTACTGAAGCTTTTGTGGCTTTTAGGCTGCACAGACTTTTTGAACATATCAAGATCATAAAAGACTGTCATCTGGCGCAGCGTTATCTTGATACCGGAATCAACAGTATTCCCAGCCTGATCTGGTTTAAAGATATCCGCGGCGCGCATTTAAAGGTCAATGACAGTTTTTGCCGTGCCGTTGGTAAGACCAAGGCAGATGTTGAGGGCCGCGGCCATTATTATATCTGGGATATGAAAAAGGAAGAATACGAGCAGGGTGAGTATATTTGTCTGGAATCGGAAGAGATCGTCCTGCAGGAAAAGAAAACCTGTATTTTCGACGAAAAGGTCAAAACTAAGCATGGAATGCGGCAGTTTAAGACTTACAAGTCGCCGATTTTTGATGATAATGAGCAGTTGATCGGTACTGTTGGCATCGCGCACGACGTCACTGATCTGGAAAATATGGGGGCGGAGCTGGAAGTTATCCTGCGTAATCTTCCTTTTGCGGTTTTGCTGACTAACGAGGCCGGCAAGATCATCAATGCCAATGATATCTGCTCGCAGTATTTTACAGAAGGAAAAGAAGCTATGATCGGGCAGGAGTATCAGCAGTGGAAGCAGCAGAATTTAGCTGATATGAGTGAGATCAATGCAAAAGGCTATGCCGATGCAAAAGTGCTTGTCGGTCGGCGTGAAAAAAATCTGGAGATTTACGAAAAACCTATTTTTGATGTTTTTGGTACGGCTGTAGGTATGCTGTGCATGTGCCGCGACGTAACCGTTGAACGGCAGCTGGAAAAGAAAATTATTTACAGTGCCAATACCGACCAGTTGACAGATCTTTATAACCGCCGTTATTTTTATGAATATATGACGCGTAATAAAATCATGTCTAAGCATGTCAACCTTTTTTATATCGACCTTGATAATTTTAAAAAGATCAACGATGAATATGGACATCAGGCCGGCGATACGGTTTTGGTAATGGTAGCCAAGCTGCTGAAGCAGACCTTCGGCGCTGAATTTATTGCCCGTGTCGGCGGCGACGAGTTTTTAGCTGTGGTTTTAGGTTTGAAAACAGATGCGGAGCTGGCAATTTTGGCAGAAAGATTTTTGAGCAGTCTGCAGCAGACGATTGCCGACAATGCTAAGTTTGCCGTGCTGTCGGCCAGTATTGGCATTGCCGTCAGTACTGCGCTTACGGACGTCGACCTGCTGATACGTCAGAGTGACGCTGCCTTATACGAAGCCAAAAGAAACGGCAAGAAACAGTATAAAATATATCATAAATAAATATAAAAGCACTTTGCCGGGTAGAGATAGGTAAAGTGCTTTTAGTTTTACGGCTGATCAGAAAAAATTTTATTGATATTTTAACAATGATAATGTAATTATTATTTGTTGCAATTATAATCATTAATGGTTAAAATTAAGATATAAATAAAATATATTGATAAAAGGAGCGATTATTATGGCAGTTGTACATATTACTAATGAAACTTTCGAAAAAGAAGTTATGCAGGCTGAGGGGAAAGTCCTTGTAGATTTTTGGGCATCCTGGTGCGGCCCCTGCCGTATGCTGGGACCGGTTATTGATCAGCTGGGCAGCGAACTGACTGATGTGAAAGTCTGCAAGATCGATGTTGATGCCAATCAGGATCTGGCAGCAAAGTATAAAGTTGAAACGATTCCTACCCTGGTCGTGTTTGAAGGCGGCAAGGAAGTGAAACGTTCTGTCGGCGTACAGCCGAAGCCGGCTATTTTGGCAATGCTGAAATAAATTGCGGCTGGGAAGCGGTGAAACTATGACTGAAAAACAAATCATGACGGATGTTTTGATCGTCGGCGCAGGAACTGCGGGCTTGACGGCGGCAGTTTATGCCGCTCGTGCAGGTAAATCTGTCAAACTGGTCGAGCAGTATTTGCAGGGCGGGCAGATCATCAATGCTTCGCATGTAGAGAATTTTCCCGGTTTTGAATCTATTGCCGGTTTTGAATTTGCCGAAGCACTTTATAATCAGGCTATCAAAATGGGTGCGGAAATCGTTTACGATAAAGTGACCGGACTGCAGGATTACGGCAGCCATAAAGGCGTACAGACTGAATATGGCGGCGAGCTGCTTGCGAAAGCAGTAATTCTGGCGACCGGCGCGCGGGTACGTCCGTTGGGCCTGGAAAATGAAGACCGTTTTATTGGTTCCGGCGTTTCCTACTGCGCTACCTGTGACGGCGCCTTTTTTAAAGATAAAAACGTGGCCGTTGTCGGCGGTGGCAATACGGCGCTTGATGATGCGCTGGTATTGAGCTTTACCAGTAAAAAGGTTTATCTCATCCATCGCAGCGATGCTTTCAGCGGTGAAAAACGTTTGCTGGAAAAGCTGCAGGAGCATGATAACGTTGTTTTCGTTCTGGATAGTGAAGTAACAGCTATCAATGGCTCTGAACGGCTGGAGTCGCTGGGGATCCGCAATAAGGTCAGCGGCGCGGAACAGACGCTGGATGTCGATGCCGTTTTTATCGCTATCGGCCATGTTCCGGATAATAAAGCTTTTGCGTCTTTGGTTGAGCTGGACGCTTATGGTTACATTAAAACTGATGAAAATTGTGCGACTTCCTGTCCCGGCATTTATGCTGCCGGCGACGGACGCGTTAAAAAGGTGCGCCAGCTGACGACGGCTGCCGCTGATGGTACGGAAGCTGCTTTGGCGGCCTGCGATTACATCGACCTTTTATGATGGACGAATGGGTGGAACAATCTTTTTAAGGATCGTGATACCTGATGAATATTGATTTGGATATGTATCAAATGACTGCTGTAGCAGTAGTTGTATACTATATTGGCCTGCGTTTAAAACGCAGGTTCAATATTTTTGACCAGTACTGTATTCCGGCTCCGGTTATTGGCGGCGTTCTGTTTTCTCTGCTGAATCTGGTTATGACGACCGGAGGCTTTTGGCATTTGACGCTGGATACATCACTGCAGGGATTTTTTATGACGATGTTTTTTACCAGCATTGGTTATACGGCCAGCTTGCGTATGCTGAAAGAAGGCGGACTCAGCGTTTTGAAGCTGGTAGCTGTCTGCCCAGTGCTTATCGTTCTTCAGAACCTTGTTGGTATCGGACTGGCCTCTGTTTTTAATTTGGGGCCGCTGATCGGTATGGCAACGGGTTCGATCCCGATGGTCGGTGGGCATGGTACGGCTGGTTCCTTCGGTCCTCTGCTCGAACAGATGGGCGCGCAGGGGGCGGCGACTGTGGCTATTGCTGCGGCAACCTTCGGTCTGGTTATGGGCAGCGTTATCGGCGGGCCGATCGCCCGCTATCTGATCGATAAAGACAATCTTTTCTGTTTTGAATGTGTGCAGGAGCCGGTGCATAAAACTCCTGTTGTCGGGAAGGAAGCCTATGCTGTCGATAAAGAGTATTTTCTTTTCGGCATCGGTCAGCTTTTGGTGGCAATGGGTATCGGTTCCTGGATCACAGGCCTGATAACATCTTTTGGTGTTACTTTTCCGTCGTACATTGGTGCGATGCTGGCAGCTGCCGTTATTCGCAACCTGTCCGATCTGACTGGAAGGTACGAAGTTTTTTCCAAAGAAATCGATGTTATGGGCAGCGTGTCGCTGTCGATCTTCCTGTCAATGGCACTTATGGGCCTGAAATTGTGGCAGCTCAGCGAACTGGCACTGCCGCTGGTGGTAATGCTGCTGGCGCAGACTGCGATGATGGCTTTGTTCGCCCGCTTTATTATTTTCAATTTAATGGGGCGCGATTATGAGGCCGCTGTTATTACCGCTGCCGGCTGCGGCTTCGGTATGGGTGCTACGCCTAATGCCATGGCCAATATGAATGCTATCGTTGCACGTTACGGGCCGGCGCCTAAAGCCTATTTTATCGTCCCTTTGGTCGGCAGTCTGTTCATTGATTTTATCAATGCCTTTATTATTACCCTGTTTTTGAATATGTTTTAAAGTGCTGTTAATAAAAAAATACCACCCTTTGGGTGGTATTTTTTATTTTGCTTATTTTGTTTTTACTTAAAACCTTCCAGCAGTTTGTTAAAGTTTGCCTGCGGCATTTTTTCAACGTTTTTAATAGTGTTGAAACCGGCAAGGCCGCTGGCCTGTTCGTAAGAAGCGCGGTCGTTTTCATACAGCAGCCCGGTCAGCATACCTTCTTTTTCCATAATATGCCGTGCGGTCGCACCTTTATCATGCGGGTCGTAGCCGGCAATATCTTTGACGTCGCTCAGATGCTCGCGGAACCATTCATAAGTATTGGTATGGTTAAAAGTTACGCAGGGGCTGAACACATTGACGAAGGAAAAACCCTCGTGACGTACGGCTGCGACGATCAGATCTACCAGCTGCGGCAGCTGGGCTGAAAAGCCCTGCGCTACAAAAGTTGCTCCGGAAGCTAAAGCCAGTTCCAAAGCAGAGATCGGGGTCTCGATATTGCCTGTCGGCGTGGTCTTGGTTTTAAAGCCAACATCACTGCGGGGAGATGTCTGACCTTTGGTAAGGCCATAGACATGATTATCCATCAGGATATAAGTGATATTGACGTTGCGGCGCATAGCATGGATAGTATGCGCTGTGCCAATGGCAAAGCCGTCGCCGTCGCCGCCGCAGGCGATAACGGTCAATTCAGGGTTTGCCAGCTTAACGCCCTGGGCAAAAGGCAGAGCGCGGCCATGAGTTGTATGCATACCGTAGGCGTATAGATAACCGCCGATACGGCCGCTGCAGCCAATGCCGGAAACCAGTGCCAGCTGATGTGGTTCCAGATTTAGTTTTACTGCTGCCTGCTGCAGAGCCATTTGAACGGCGTAATCACCGCAGCCCGGACACCAGTTGGGTTTTACCTGATTTTGAAAACTAGCTAAAGTCGACATCTTACAGCACCTCCTTGCATTTGGCCAGCAATTCTTCTTTATAGAAAATATCACCGTTGTATTTTAAGATAGAATGCAGCTCCGGACAGGGCGGTACATTCATTTTTATCAGCCGTGCCAGCTGTGCCGTGGCATTGTGCTCGACGACGACGATTTTTTTCGCTTCCTGCAGATAATGGTTGAGAGCGCAGACCGGGAAGGGCGATAACAGCCGAATCTGGACATGATTGACGCGCAGGCCTTTTTCGCGCAGCTCCTCAGCAACTTCGCTGATGACGGCGCGGGTGCCTGCCATACCAATGATCAGCAGATCGCTTTGCGGATAGGGAGCGTCTTCATAAAGCGGGTTTTCAAATGTATCAACAACGCTGCGGACCTTGCGCAGGCGTTTATCGGACTGTGCTGTACGCATGGCCCTGTTTTCGGAAGGCCGGCCAACTTCATCATGCTCCAGCCCGGTGCCGAGGCTGATGCCGTTTGGCGTGCCCGGCAGGACTCGCATGGAAATGCTGCCTTCTGCTTCCAGATCATAGCGTTTAAAATACTCCGGCGATTTGATTTCCGGCAATCCGTCCTTGACCAGCTTGCCGCGCCGCACCTGCAGTTTGCCGTAATCAAGGCTGGTTACGGACTGTTTGCCTAAAGACAGCTGCAGGTCAGAAAGCACGATGACCGGACATTGATATTCTTCAGCCAGATTAAAGGCTTCAAAAGTGTCGTAAAAAGATTCTTCTATAGAAGAAGGCGAAATAACGATTTTGGCAGTGTCGCCGTGTGTATTATAGATCGCTGCCATCAGGTCTGACTGCTCATGCTTGGTCGGCAGGCCGGTGCTGGGGCCGCCTCTCTGTGTATCGATCACGACCAGCGGGGTCTCCGTCATTTCCGCCAGGCCGATTGCTTCCGCCATCAGCGATAAGCCTGGGCCTGCTGTCGCAGTGAAAGCGCGGGCGCCGGCATAAGCTGCGCCGATAGCCATCGTGCAGGCCGAGATCTCGTCTTCCGTCTGAAGCATCACGCCGCCTTCGGCAGGTGCGTATTTTACCATATATTCCATAATTTCTGAAGAGGGAGTTATCGGATAGGCCGACATGAATTTGGCGCCTGAGGTCAAAGCCCCCAGAGCGACTGCTTCATTGCCCAGCATAAACAGCTTCGGCTGTGGATTTTCCAGCTCCGGCATCGTAAAGGCTGCCAGCAGATCATGATAATTATTTTTAATATATTCGTAGCCTGTTTCCAGCGCCAGGCGGTTTGTTTCCATGATCTCGGCGCCTTTGCGGCCGTATTGTTTTTCCAGCAGCGGCAGCAGTTTGACAGTATCGATGCCCAGTAAAGCGGCGGTGATGCCTAAAGCCAGAATGTTTTTCGGCAGTGTTTTACCGTCTGCTTTGCTCAGTTCGTTCCAGGATAGAGCAACAGTGCGTACCTTTGGTTTTTTACCTTCCAGCCAGGCAGCATCGGTAACTAAAATGCCTTCAGCCGTCAGTTCAGGCGCATCCACCTCCAGTGTGTCCGGGTCCATCGCGATCAGCAGATTGCAGCTGCTGGCGATCGTAGCTACCGGATGGTTGGCGATACGCAGCTTATAGCTGGTGTGGCCGCCCTTGATCCGGGACGAAAACTGACGGTAACCATAAACGTCATAGCCCAGAGAGCATAAAGCTGCGGCGAAAATCTCACCCAGGCTCTCTAAGCCTTCGCCCTGCTGGCCGCCGGCCTTCCACGATAATTCTTGTTTTTTCATACAATATCCCTCCTTATTAAAAGGTTTTTTAGTACAGGTATTTACCCGGGAGAAGTTTAAAAAATTCACCCTGTGCAGATAAGTTTCTGTATCTATAGTTTAACCTATTTCTGCGGAAAATAGCAGTAGCAATTAGATTTAAAAACTTTTTAAATATGTTGAAAATAGCCTGCAGATACGGCAGTACAGCTGCAAATAAGTAATTTATAAAAGCATAGCCTGTAAAAATAATTTTTCGTTGGCAAACAGGACGCGGCAACGCTTTGGTAAAAACAGCGAATTATCCGAAAATAAAGAAAAATACAATCATTAGTTATATTTTTAACAAAATAACTTGCAATAATTCTGAAAATAATGTAAAATATGTCCAAACAATGAATTATATATAGGATAATAATTGTTTTTTAACCTGTTTATAATGCGTTGAGGAAAGTATCGAAGCAAAGCAGTGCGCCGAGTAGAGGAAACTAGGTAACTCGCATGAAGCAAACTGATGCGCACAGATTCCTTTCCGGGACGTTTTATAAAAATAAAACATTTCCGAAGGAGGAAATAACAATGAAAAAATCTTTAGTATTAGCAATGGCAATGGCATTGGGCGTAACTGCTTCTGCCTATGCTGCAAACCCCTTCTCCGATGTACCTGCAG
>OGDD01002054.1_pt1 | contig 13211 bp, 6 predicted proteins | sample 1570301 | NCBI WGS metagenome assembly OGDD01 (sample SAMEA2581971, study PRJEB24529) | metagenome | biome: Human gut stool | place: China | collected 2011 | reverse complement strand
GAAAATCCAGATTTTCTACCGCTTTATCGGCCCATTGGATGCCATCGAGTAACAAAGTCAGAAAAGTCACCTCCGAGAACTATCCTACAGATTCCGGTCGGGAGGGAGAACTGATTTTCCGGCTTGTTTATCAGCAGGCCGGGTGTAAAAAGCCTTTTTCTCGTCTGTGGCTGTCCAGCATGGAGGAAAACGCTATCCGGGAGAGCTTTGCCCACCTCAAACCGTCAACTGAATACGATGCGCTGTACAATGCAGCACTCTGCCGGGAACGCGCCGATTGGATGGTCGGCATCAACTGTTCCCGGCTCTTTTCATGCCTGTATGGTCGGTCTTTGGCGGTTGGGCGTGTTATGACCCCTACACTGGCGATGGCCGTGCAGCGAGAAGCAGCTATTGCTGCATTCACCCCGGAGAAGTTTTACACGGTTTCGCTGGCATTTGAGGGCGACGGCACCGCATCCAGCAAGCGATTCTCGCAGAAAGAGGATGCGGAAACGCTGCTTGCCAACTGCCGAAAGGAGGTCAGCACGGTGGTGCAAAAAGTAGAACGCAAAGAAAAAAACGAAAAGCCGCCGCAGCTCTATGATCTGACGACGCTCCAGCGGGATGCCAACCGTTTGCTGGGGTTTACTGCACAGCAGACCTTGAACTATGCGCAGAGCCTTTACGAAAAGAAACTCATCACTTATCCCCGAACAGACAGCCGCTTTCTGACGGAAGACATGGCAGCATCCCTGCCGGGGCTGGTGTCGGCTGTTGCGGGAGCCTTTTCCGTGGGGGAAGCTGTACCCGTCCATGCAGAACAGGTAATCAACAACAGCAAGGTCAGCGACCACCATGCGCTGCTGCCTACTGCAAGCATGGTACAGGCCGACTTTTCAGCTTTGCCCGCCGGGGAACTGAGCGTCCTGCGGCTGATTGCGGCACGTCTGCTCTGCGCCATGGGAGAACCTCACCGCTGTGCAGAAACCGTCCTGACCACCATCTGCGCCGGGGAAGAATTTACCGCAAAAGGCAAGGTGGTTTTGGACGAGGGCTGGAAAGGCATTGAGCGCAAAATGCTGGACGATCTGCTGGACAAAAAGAAAGAGCCTGCTGCTCTGCCGGATGTGCAGGAGCAAAGCGAGTGTGGCATTTCTGGTGCTGAACTGAAAGAGGGACAGACATACCCTCCGAAACACTTCACCGAGGATACTCTGCTGCACTCTATGGAAACAGCTAGCGCGGACAGTATGCCAGAGGATGCAGAGCGTCAGGGCATCGGCACTCCAGCTACTCGTGCTGCTACCATCGAAAAACTGGTACAGAAAGGCTTTCTGGAGCGCAAGGGTGACAAGAAAACCAAAGTCTTGCTGCCTACCGACAAGGGCAAGGCACTTATCACGGTGATGCCCGAACAGATTCAGTCTGCGGATATGACCGCCGACTGGGAAGCAAAGCTGCTGCGCATTGAGCGTGGCGAGATGGAGCCTGAAATATTTATGATGGAAATCAACACGATGATTACTGCTTTGGTGGAGAACACCGAAGCCGCGAAAGGAGCCGATGTGCTTATGAAAAATAAAATGATTGGTGTCTGCCCGAACTGCGGCGCAAATGTCGTTGAGCGTGAAAAGGGCTGGTTTTGTGAATCCAATCCTTGCCGCTTTGTTCTGTGGAAAGACAACGCCTTCTTCAAGCGTCTGGGCAAGCGGATGGACGCTCATGTGGCCGACAAGCTGCTGCGAGATGGCCGCATCCGGCTGAAGGACTGCAAGAGTACCAAGGGCAAGGTGTACAACGCCACCGTCCTGCTGTCCACCGAAGCCGATGGCCGCAGCAAGTTCTCTCTGGAATTTGAGGATGGTCGCTGATGGAACAGAAGAAAGAAGCAGTATATCTTATCAACGATGAACGCTATCTGCACCTCCTGGAAAATGGCGCGGGCGTCGGCTTTGCCACTTATAATAAGGTAACAGGCGAACAGCTGGAAAGCGGGCAGATCTCCGAAAAGAATCTACCGCCGGATGGCAAAAACGCCATTGCTGCTGCCCGGAACTGGTATCTGTTTGAACTTTCGGACGATGACCGTAAGGCCATCCAACAGGAAAGCGTAAAGATCCTCGAAAGTGTTCCCGCATCCGGCATCCACAAACGGCGTATCTGGGAGCCTGAAACGATGCCAAAGGATATTCGACTCATCAACAGCCACTATGACGATCTCTATCGCATTCCCGATGGCGGTGTGATTCAAATTGACTACCCGGATGGTCGCAGTTTTACGGCAAAGCTGGAACATTTGGATGATTACCACTTTGATATGGGCGGTCTGGGCAATGTGTTCCACATCTGCCAGTTTGCCGATATTATGGGTAGGAACCACGCAGACTTCTACCCGGAGATTCAGACGCAAGATGAGCAGGGTGCATGGGAATTGGGTGGTAAAGGCTATATTGCTATCCAGTCCACCGATGAAGGTTGGGATTACACTATCTATCACAGCGACTTTTCCGTGATGGATGGTGGTCAGGTCGATGCGCCGGAATTGACCATTCAGGAAGTCCGTGAGCAAATTCTGGAAACACATCACATGGAAAAAGGTCGGCGGTTGTTGCAGGACTATGATTTTGTGATGGACAGAGCCGCAGAAGCAGAAGAACTGGGCGCAAACCACCGCCCTTCCACATTGGAAAAGCTGACTTCACTGGCTGGCGCAAAAGAAAAATGCGATGCCCCGGAGTGCAGCCCTGTTGGGTGCCGGAAAGTGAGGGATGCTCATGAACTTTAATGGCGAAGAATTGACGCTGATGATGCTCTACAATTCCGGCTCCCGGCTGGGCTTGATGCAGGAGCTGCGGTTGATGCAGTGCTATCTTCTGCCGGACGAAACTGCTCTGCGCGAACTGTCGGAGGGTGTTATCAAAAAGTTGAAACTTATGACCGATGCCGAGTTTGCCGAGCTGGAATTTCCACTTAACTAAATTATGCCGCCGCTTGGCGGCGTACATAATAGGGGGTTACGCCAAAAGTAATTATATGGTATAATTATTCTATCGACTTTACGGCTTAAGGAGATTTTTTATGGGAGAATTCGATTTCACTTATAGGTTGCCCCAAAACTTTTCAAGGCGAGTAGTTCAATATTTGGAACAACTCGAATCGCCCAATGTTGCAAGGGCATTTCAAAACTGTACATACGATTATGAAGATTTGGGGCTTGCCTATTATGCTGGCATGAAAGGCGATAACTGGGATAAAAAAGCGTTGGACTTTACAGTTGAAGGTTCTCCCCGCGACATTGCTTTGCTAAAATCGAAAGGGCATATACTGAAAGAATCTATCAGCAAATCACTTAAGTCGTCTGAATCTGGTTTTTTACTCAAAGAGATTTATTACTTTGAATCTGAAAGCGTAGAGCCCATTCCCTTGTCAAATGCTGCTAGATTAAATGCAGATATAGCCTCATCGCAGGTTGTCCTTCGAGATCTACTTCAAATAGGGCAACGCTTTTGTTTGAATTGCGCATTTAATGGTGCCAGCTCGGAAAACAGTATGAATGACTATTTTCGAGATTTGCTTTTTATGAAAGGATACACAGAGATAAAAGACCAAACCAGACATGGCTTATCCGTAAATAAAAAGGATTCCGCAGAAGTAGATATCTTGTTAACAAAAGACGGTAAAGAGATTGCCATTTATGAAGGCTTAAAATTATCTAGCGTTAGTACCACATACATTGATACTCATATAAGCAAAGCAGTTGTAAACTATAATGCTCTTGGAACCTCAACATTTATTGTTGCTTATGTAGATGTGTCAGATTTTGACTCTTTCTGGAATAGATATGTTTCTTATTTGCAGAGTTATAGCTTTCCCTTGTTAGTAAAATCGCCCATTGAAGTATATCCCTATCCAGACGCAGCGGCACGTGTGGCAAGTACCATATTATCAAGAGATGATTACGATTTTCCTGTCTATTTTGTTGCTTTCAAGATTCCAAGATAATTTTCTATATTAACTAAGAGCGGGCAACCATAAAACGGTTGCCCGCTCTTTTTATATCCTGAAATCGAAAGGAGGAACGCCATGCCAAATAAAACGCAAGAATACCTCAACCTTGCCCAGCATACGGCAAAAGAGCTGACTCGGTATTGGGAAAACTGGACGGACTACCTGACCACTGCATCCCGGCTGTACAAGTACAACTATGCAGACCAGCTCATGATCTACGCCCAGCGGCCTGATGCCACCGCCTGCGCCAGCTTCGACCTCTGGAATGATCGCATGAATCGCTATGTCCGGCGCGGCTCCAAAGGCATCGCCTTGTTAGACCAGTCCAGCAGTGTGCCGCGTCTGCACTATGTTTTTGATGTGAGCGATACCGGGGTGCGCCGCAATTCTCGTGACCCGGAGGTGTGGCAGCTCGGCCCCGATCTGATGCAGCCTGTGTCGGAAATGCTTGCCAGAGAATACGGTGTCCATCACGAAAACCTCGGCCAGCAGATCGCGGATGTTTGCGGCAAGCTGGTGGATTCCTATTGGGATAACAACAGCGGTGACATTCTCGACATCGTTGACGGTTCTCTCCTGATGGATTATGATGAAGCCGGACAGGAGTTCCAGTTCAAAAGTGCCGCCGCAATCAGTATCACCTACACTGTTCTCGAACGCTGCGGCTTTGAGCCAGCGGGACATTTTGACCGGGACGATTTTCAGGCCATCTTCTCCTTTTCAACTCCTGCCGCCGTGTATGCGCTGGGCACCGCAGTCAGCGAATGTAGCCGGGACGTGCTACGCAACATTGAAAGAACCGTAAAAACAACAATCCGCCGCCGCAATGTAGAAAGGAGCCAGTATGAATATGAGCAGCCGGAACGTGACCTACTCGACCATCGGGGACTACCAGCTCCCGAACCTGACCCTGCCCCAGCAGGAGAAAGCACTGGGCAAGTACGGACGACTGCGCCGGACTTACCTGATGAAGCATCGCCCGGTGCTGTACAACTCGATGCTCCTGTCGGGGACTCTGCATCCGCACCTGCTGGAAGTGGAGCAGACCGCAGAGAGCCGGATGCACCAGACCATGCAGGAACTGCTGAAACAGAACCCGGCTCCGAACAAGGAACAGCATCAGATGGAGTGGGTGCAGCACATGAACAGCCTGAACGCACAGGCCGAGGAGCTGGTGATGAACGAGCTGATCTACAGTTAAGTTTCTTCGATGCCCACATTCCCACCGAAGCCGAACAAATTGAATCCATCGACCAAGCGGAGAGCGAAAAATCGCCCTCCGCTTTCTCTTTGTCACAGGCCGAGATCGAAAATGCGCTGCGGAGAGGTTCTAACTTTGAAAACAGCAAACTTCGCATCTGGAAAATTTATCAGCTCCAGCCTGACCGAAAACTCCGGGCAAAAGCTCTTGCGAAAGAATATGCCCCAAACGGACCCGGCGGCTCCTCGCACACCTATCTGGACGGAAGCAGCGGTTGGCTCGATCATGACAGCAAGGGGCTGACATTTGAACACTATCCCGACCATCAGAAAACGCTCCTCCGCTGGAATCAGGTTGAAAAGTATATCGACCTGATGATTCAGTCTGACCGCTATCTGTCCGACAAAGAAAAAAGAATCATCGACTTTCCCCTTGAACTGAACGACACCAGTGCTGCCGAATACACTGCATTAAAAGAGCAGTACCCGGACACTCTCATTGGTTTTGAAGCTGGCGGCAATTTTATGTTCTATGGCGAAGATGCCGCCAAGGTCGCAAAAATCATCAACAGTGCTTTGTTCATGAGAAACACTGCACTGGGCGAAGTTCAAATCACGGGCTTTCTCCCTAGCTTATGGGCAAAAAGAGCAAAAGAATTGTGGTCTGCGGGCAATGATGTGTACCTTGCCGGGTTAAACGAGGATGGCACTCACCACCAGACCAAGCACTTGCGCAAAGAGGACTATCTGCCCATCGGCTCCGTTATCAATATGGATGACCGGAAATTTCGGGTCGATAGCGTGGATTTTGACAAGGACAAAGTTTCCTTGCAGGATATGGCTCTGGCCGATGCCCGGATGCCGATTTTCCGGGAAGAGCCGCTGACTGTTGTCCGGGAACTGTACGAACAGCAGGATGAAGCCCTTGATACTGCTCCAGAAAAAACTCCCGATTACAATGTCGGTGATTCCGTTGTTGTAGACCTTCCAACCCGAACCATCGAGGGAACTATTGGCTATGTAGGCGAAACCGATGTGCGCATCGACACCAGTGCACAGGGCTATTCGTGGAGCAATGAGGTACTGAACAAGCAGCAGTTCGAGGATGGACTGCGGCAGGATGAGCCGGAACTTTCCGATGAAGAACTGGATAAGCTGCCCACCTCTGTGGAAGTTAACGGCGAATGGCAGACTTTCCCGGATGCCGCTGCCGCAGACAAAGCTCTGAACGCCGAACCTGTGCCGGAAGCTGCCGGAAACTTCCACATCACGGACGATCATCTGGGCGAGGGCGGCGCAAAACAAAAATATGCCCGGAACGTTGAAGCCATCCGCACCCTGTTCCAGTTGGAGCAGGAGCATCGTGGAGCCACCGCCGAGGAACAGCAGATTCTTTCGCAGTATGTCGGCTGGGGCGGTCTGCCGGATGTCTTTGACCCAGACAAGGGCAACTGGGCAAAAGAATATTCCGAATTGAAAGGTCTGCTTTCCGAGGACGAATATGCTGCTGCCCGTAGTTCCGTTCTGAACGCCCACTACACCAGCCCTACCGTTATCCGCGCCATCTATGATGCAGTCGAGAAAATGGGGTTCCGCAACGGCAACATTCTGGAGCCGAGCATGGGCATCGGCAACTTTTTTGGTATGCTGCCGGACACCATGCAGGACAGCCGCCTATACGGTGTGGAGTTGGACAGTGTCACAGGCCGTATCGCCCAAAAGCTCTACCCGGATGCCAACATTAAAGTTGCCGGATTTGAAACCACTGACCGCCGCGACTTCTATGACCTTGCAGTGGGCAATGTTCCTTTTGGCCAGTACCGGGTAAACGACAAGGCGTACAACAAATTAGGTTTCAGCATCCACAACTATTTCTTCGCCAAGGCCATCGACCAAGTGCGTCCGGGCGGCATCGTGGCATTCGTCACCAGTCGCTACACGCTGGACAGCAAAGATTCTTCTGCCCGCAAGCACATTGCCGAACGTGCTGATCTGCTGGGTGCTATCCGTCTGCCGAACACTGCGTTCAAAGCAAACGCAGGAACAGAAGTCGTCAGCGACATTATTTTCCTCCAAAAACGTGACCGCCCTATCGACCATGAGCCGGACTGGGTGCAGCTTGGCAAAACGGAAGATGGCTTTGCCATCAACAGCTATTTTGTAGACCATCCAGAGATGGTGCTGGGTGAACTGACTTCCGAAAGCACCCAGTATGGCCGGGAGGAATGCACTGTGCGTCCCATCAAGGGCGCAGTGCTGGTGGACCAGCTTGCAGAAGCCATCCAGCATATTGAGGGGCAGTTCACGGAAGTCGAGGTCGAAACACCAGATATTGCGGATGCTGAAAATGAGCGGCACATTCTCCCGGCTGACCCAGATGTGAAGAATTTCTCTTACACGGTGGTTGATGGTGAGGTGTATTATCGGGAAAATTCCGTCATGACACAGGTGGAGCTGTCCGACACCGCCAAAGGCCGTGTGACCGGGATGGTGGAGCTGCGGCAAATCGTCAATGAGTTGATTGACCAGCAGCTAAACGACTACCCGGATGCCGACATTCAGGCTACGCAGGAAAAGCTGAATGCCGCCTACGATGCCTTTTCTGCAAAATACGGCTTGCTGAATGACCGCAAAAACGGCAGATTATTTGAGCAGGATTCTTCTTACTATCTGCTGTGTTCTCTGGAAAATTTGGACGAGCAGGGGCGGCTCAAGAGCAAGGCGGCGATGTTCACCAAACGCACCATCCGCCCAGAACGCACCATCACCAGCGTGGACACTCCCACGGAAGCCCTTGCAGTTTCCATCGGAGAGCGTGGCCGGGTGGACTTGCCCTATATGGCAGAACTGCTCGGCACTCCCGGTGACTATGAGCGCATCACCAGCGAACTGTCCGGCGTGATTTTCAAAGACCCCGGCGCAGACCCTACCGACCCGGAAGCAGGTTGGCGAATGGCAGACGAATACCTGTCCGGCAATGTTCGGGCAAAGCTGCGCATGGCTCAGCTTGCCGCCGAAACTAACCCGGAGTTTGCAGTTAACGTCACTGCACTGGAAAAAGCACAGCCGAAAGATCTTGAAGCATCTGAAATTGATGTGCGGCTGGGCGCAACATGGCTTGCTCCAGAAATTATCCAAAAGTTTATGGCAGAAACATTCCAGATTCCCTACTATCTGCGCCATGCAGTCAAAGTGAGATATTCTCCCTATACCGCAGAATGGCGCATTGAGGGCAAGTCGGCCATGGGCAGAGGTGACATCATCTCCTCCGAAACCTACGGCACCTCCCGCGCCAACGCCTACAAGATTCTGGAAGACACGCTCAACCTGAAAGATGTGCGCATCTATGACGCTATCGAAGATGAAGAAGGCAAGCTGAAGCGCATCCTGAACAAAACGGACACCATGCTGGCACAGCAGAAGCAGCAGGTCATCAAGGATGCCTTTGCCAACTGGATCTGGAAAGACCCCCAGCGGCGCATTGCACTGGTGAAACAGTATAATGAACTGTTCAACAGCAGCAGGCCACGAGAATACGATGGTTCCCACATCCACCTTGTCGGTATGAACCCGGAAATCACCCTCCGGGAACATCAGCGCAATGCCATTGCTCATGTGCTTTATGGCGGTAATACGCTGTTGGCACACGAGGTAGGAGCAGGAAAAACTTTTGAAATGGCGGCATCCGCAATGGAAGCAAAACGCCTTGGCTTGTGTCAGAAAAGCCTATTTGTCGTTCCCAATCACTTGACGGAGCAGTGGGCTTCGGAGTTCCTGCACCTATACCCCAATGCAAAGCTGCTGGTAGCGCGGAAAAAGGATTTTGAAACGGCCAACCGCAAAAAGTTCTGCGCCCGGATTGCAACCGGGGATTATGATGCGGTCATTATCGGTCACAGCCAGTTTGAGCGGATTCCGCTTTCCTATGAGCGGCAGGAACGCATTATTCAGGAACAGATCGATGAAACGCTTGCCGCCATCGAAGAACTGAAAGCCAATGCAGGCGAGAATTTCAGCATCAAGCAGATGGAAAAGACCCGTAAGACGCTGGAAACAAAACTGGAAAAGCTGCGCTCCGATGCGAGAAAGGACGATGTTATCACCTTTGAGCAGTTGGGCGTTGACCGACTTTTTGTAGACGAATCGCATTTTTATAAGAACCTCTTTTTAACCACAAAAATGCGCAATGTCGCTGGTTTGTCCACATCGGAAGCCCAGAAATCGAGCGATATGTTCGGCAAGTGCCGCTATCTGGACGAGATCACAGGCGGGCGCGGCGTGGTATTTGCAACGGGAACTCCCGTGAGCAACTCCATGTCGGAACTGTATACGGTCATGCGCTATCTGCAATACGGCACACTCCAGCAGAAAGGGTTGACGCATTTCGACTGCTGGGCATCGACCTTTGGCGAAACCACCACCGCCATCGAACTCGCCCCGGAGGGTATGGGCTATCGGGCGAGAACGCGTTTTGCAAAGTTTTTCAATCTCCCGGAACTGATGTCGATGTTCAAAGAAGTTGCTGACATCAAGACCTCCGACCAACTTCATCTGCCTGTGCCGGATGCAAAGTTTGAAACTGTGGTGGCGAAACCGTCCGAGATTCAGAAAGAAATGGTGCAGGAACTGAGCAAACGTGCTGCAAAAATCCACTCCGGCGCAGTGGATGCGTCCGAGGACAATATGCTGTGCGTCACCAACGATGGCCGAAAGATTGGTCTGGATGTTCGCCTGATGAACCCCATCCTGCCGGACGACCCCAACAGCAAACTGAACACCTGTGTTCGGAACGTGCTGCAAATCTGGGAAGATGGCAAGGAGCAAAAGTTGACACAGCTTTTGTTCTGCGACCTTTCGACACCGAAAAATGATGGCAACTTCAATGTCTATGAGGACATTCGCAAAAAGCTGATCGCTGCCGGTGTGCCGGAAAACGAGATTGAGTTTATCCACAACGCCGACACCGAAGCGAAAAAGGCAGCATTGTTCTCCAAAGTACGCTCCGGCGATGTGCGCGTCCTGCTGGGCAGCACGGCAAAAATGGGCGCAGGAACCAATGTGCAGCAGCGTCTTGTGGCAGTGCATCATCTGGATGTCGGCTGGAAACCCAGTGATATGACCCAGCGCAATGGTCGCATTATCCGTCAGGGCAATATGAATAAGGAAGTCAAGGTGTTCAATTACGTCACAGAGGGGACATTTGACAGCTACTTGTTTCAGACTCTTGAGAATAAACAGCGATTCATCAGCCAAATCATGACCTCAAAATCCCCAGTTCGCTCCTGCGATGATGTGGATGAACAGGCATTGTCCTATGCGGAAATTAAGGCATTGTGCGCAGGAAATCCGTTGATTAAAGAGAAGATGGATCTCGATGTGCAGGTCGCAAAGCTGAAAGTTCTGAAAGCCGATCATCAGAGCCAGAAGTTCCGTTTGGAGGATAAGCTGCTCACAAAATTCCCAGCTGACATTCAGGAAACGAACGCCTATCTTGCCGGAGTGAAATTGGATGCAGAACTTGCTACCGCCCATCCGCAGGAGAAAGAGGGCTTCTGCGGCATTACCATCAAGGGTGTGACCTACGATGAGAAAAAGACCGCTGGCGAACGGCTTCTCCTCGCTTGCTCCGAACTGCCTAACAGTGAGGAAAAAGTGATCGGCAGCTATCGCGGTTTTGAACTGTCCTTGCGTTTCGACACCTATCACAGCGAATATCAGGCTCTTTTGAAAGGTCAGCGGAAATATCCGGTAGCACTGGGCAAAGACCCACTTGGCTGCATCATCCGTCTGGACAATTCTTTGAACAATTTCCCAGAACGCATTAGTTCCGTCGAAAACGAACTGGCCACGCTTAAACAGCAGCAGGCGGCGGCACAGATTGAAGTGGAAAAGCCGTTCCCGCAGGAAGAAGAGCTGGCTGAAAAGTCAGCTCGCCTTGCGGAGCTGAACGCACAGTTGGATATGGATGAAAAAAGCCACGAGCCGGAACAGGATGAGGAACCTCGCCGTTCCTCGGTGCTGGCGGCTCTGGAAGAAAAGTCTGATAAGGTAGAGCCCATCAAGCCGTTCAAAAGCTATCTGGACAAGGATGGTGATGCTCGATGAATGGCCTCCGCGACCAGCAGTTGCATTTCCGTGTCAGCAAGCAGGAACTGGAACGGATCTGGAGCAAGATGGAATCCAGCGGTATTTTGAGCATTGGCTCTTATCTGCGAAAAATGGCTCTGGACGGTTACTGCCTGCGTTTGGATTTGCCAGAGTTGCGGCGCATGGCCTATCTCCTGCAAATGTGCAGCAACAATCTCAACCAGTATACCAAAGCTGCCAACGAAAACGGTCAGGTCTATGCCGCCGATCTGGAGGACTTGCGCACCCGGCTGGATGAGCTGATTGTTATTGGCAGAGAGATTCTTTCCCGGCTGGCTGACCTCTGATTTTCACCCCACGGCTTTAGCTGTGGGGCTACATATTATATAAGGATAAAACTGTGGGAGGTGGTGGGCATGGCCGCAACACGCTTGATTGCGCTGCACAAAAATAAGGGAAAATCCGTGGCGACCTGTTTGAAAAGCCGCACAGACTATGCACAAAACCCGGAGAAAACCAAACAGGGTGAACTTGTCAGCAGCTACGAGTGCAGCCCTCTGACGGTGGACGAAGAATTTATGCTGTCCAAGCGGCAGTATGAACTTGCCACTGGACGTAGGCAGAAAAGTGATGTGATCGCCTATCAAATTCGGCAGTCGTTCAAGCCCGGTGAGATCACCGCCGAAGAAGCCAACAAGGTGGGCTATGAACTTGCCATGCGGTTTACCAAGGGCAAGTATGCGTTTATTATTGCCACCCACACAGACCGGGAACACATTCATAATCACATTATCTACAACTCCACTGCGCTGGACAGCACCCGGAAGTTCCGGGACTTTTTATTGTCCGGGCTGGCCGTGCAGCGGTTGAGCGATTTGATCTGTCTGGAACATCAGCTGTCTGTTATTGAAATCAAGCCGTACCGAGAACGGCAGAAGCGCACTCTTTATCCTCCCAGAGAAAGCAATCGTGATAAGCTGTGTGCCGTAATCGACAACATCTTGCTGAGCGAGAAACCTGCAAGTTTCGAGGGCTTTCTTCAAAAGCTGGAACAGCGGGGCTACGAAATCAAACGGGGAAAGTACACTTCGGTCAAAGGAACACGGCAGAAGCGCTTTATCCGTTTTCGGACACTGGGAGCAGGATACAGTGAAGATGAAATCAAGGCGGTCATTGCAGGAGATGCCGAACACTGCCCACATCAGAAGCAGCCACCGAAAGAGCAACCGTTCCACCTGTTGGTGGACATTCAGGCAAAGCTCTCCGAGGGCAAAAGCGAAGGCTATGCGCGGTGGGCAAAAAAGTACAATCTGAAAGAAATGTCCAAGACGCTGATTTTCTTGCAGGAGAAGAAAATCGGCAGCGTAGCGGAAATGCAGGAGCGCGTGAACGCTGCTACTGCCCGCTATCACGAGCTGGGCGGTTCCATCAAGACGGCAGAAACACGCATGGCAGAAATTGCGGTGCTGAAAGCGCACATTGTCAACTATGCCAAGACCCGGCCTGTTTATGATGCCTACCGCAAGGCCGGATACAGCAAGCGGTTTCTGGAAAGCCATCGTGCGGAGATCACACTGCACAAGGCCGCAAAAGCGGCTTTCAATGAAGCCGACCTGAAAAAGCTCCCCAAAGTGAAAGAACTGGACGCAGAATATTCCAAGCTGCTGACAGAGAAGAAAGCAGCCTACCCGGATTACCGTAAAGCGAAAGACGAGATGCAGGAACTTCTTCGTGCGCAGCGTAACGTAGATTTGTTCTTTGCCGAAGAAAAGAACCCCACCGAAAAAGCACAGTCCCGATAAACGATGACAGCCTAGGATTCTTCCTTGTGGGAGAGTCCTAGGCTGTCCTTTTTGTTATAGAAGTGTTTGGAACAAACGCGCAGCCTGCATCGGCACGATGCAGATCGAAAGGGGGTTGGGCACAGCCCAACA
>OGDD01002050.1_pt1 | contig 13226 bp, 11 predicted proteins | sample 1570301 | NCBI WGS metagenome assembly OGDD01 (sample SAMEA2581971, study PRJEB24529) | metagenome | biome: Human gut stool | place: China | collected 2011 | reverse complement strand
AAGGGCCGGGTAGTTTGCCGCGCCGATTTGATGAATTTCAATCGCGGGAGAGAGGCTTCTGAAATACTCTTTCAATTCGACCGCGCCCTTGCAGAAGGTGCGAAGCAGCGTGTCATCCCGCTCGCACGCCGCGAAATCATAGGTTTTGGAGAGATACTGAAAAGCGTCATCCGCGTTCTTCGGGATAATAAATCCGCCTCCCGCGACCGATGTGGTGCCGCCGCCCTTTGCCATCTTTTCAATGAGAAGGACTTTGGCTCCCGCTTTCTGAGCGGCCATCGCGGCAGCGGCACCCGCTCCGCCGTATCCAATCACGAGGACATCCGTTGACCGGTCCCACTTCATTCCTTTTTTGAACTGAAGCGCCTCGGCGCTCGCGATCGGAGCTGCGGCCGCGGCGGCAAGGACCCCCTTTAAGAGCGTTCTGCGGCTGGTATCAAAGGTAGTCATTCTGCGTTTCTCCTTAAGCGTCTGAATCTGGATTTGACTCAACACCCTGGGCGCTTTGTGTCTGGTGAAGAGGCAAAGCGGCGAGGGAACCGCGGTGCGGAGGATCGGAGCATGAATGAATCACTGCGGAGAGGAAGACGGGGAGAAGCGGAGGTCGGGAAACAGCCCGGCGCGGCCGGATCGAAGTGTCTTAAAGGCTCCTATCGGATCAGCATCGCTATAAGAAGAAGTCTATGCCTCTGGACGCGAAATGAATCTTTTCTGTGATCCGATATTTTGTAAACGCCGGAACCGTTCGGGACTGTGTGTTACAAGAGCGTCTCGTTTTAATGAGAAAATTAATGTTTTCGCTCAATCAGACCCGCTGTCACCTGACTTCAGCGCGGTATGCATCGCGAACAGCGGAATATTGACCCGCCCCCCGTCGTCCCGGTAATCCGCGAGCAACAACTGAATCGCTTTGGCCGGGTGATATTGGTCAAAGTAGGCGCGAAGCCTCTTGGATTTGGTGTTTACATCCGCCGTTACCTCAATCGGGAGCACCTCGTTCCCCGCCTGAATCATGAAATCCATCCCGCAGCGGCAGTTCCCGGATGTGAAATAGCGAGGCTTATACGGGCCATCCGAGATCAGCTGCTGACAGACAAACTGTTGGCCGTCTCGAAAAGCCATGTCTCTCCAGAATCGGTACAGGACGGCTGACCCGATATGTCAGAGTTTTAATACTTTAATTTATAAAGTTTTTTAATGGTGAAGTTTCTCGCGGGATTTCCGATTTCAGATGTTCAGAAATTGAAGCACCTCGAATTGTTTCTCCCATAGCCGGGAGCCTTTTCTCCCAAAAGGGGGGTGATTTTGGGAAAAAGACGCGATCGGTTGGGAGAAAGAGTCCGGAAGGGGAACAGCCGCCCGCGGTTACTCCGCTTCCGTCTCCGTCACCTGTTTCCAGCTGAGCCCAAACCCCGCGAGGTATTTCCTCAGGCGGTCTGAGTCATTCGTGCTCTTTCGTTTCTTTAAGGACTCGGCGAAAAGAGTCCGGCCCGCTTCCGACATCGTTTTCGATTTCCGGCAGACCCGGATCACGAGCGCGAGCTGCGGGATATCGAAGAGATCGAGTTTCGCGGCTCCCTCATCTCCCAGCACTTCTTCCACGAGATCCCGATCCGCGTTCCTGTCCCCCTCGTCTTCCTTCCAGGCTTCGCGAAGCCTCCGGAATTCACTTTCGACCAGATCCGTCGTGATGCGGCCGCTATCTGAGAGCACCGCCATCCGGGTCGCGACGCCTGAGAGATCGCGGAAGTTGCTGGTCCAGGCGGATTCGGGTTCCGAGGCGTACCGCAGGAACTCTTCCTTCGCCTCTTTATTCATGCGGACGAGTTTCCCGAGTTTCCGGGAGGCGTTCTCAAGCTCCACCATGAGGTTTGGCTCAATGTCTTCGGGGCGGTCTTTAAGCCCCATGAGTCGGAAGGTCCAGAGGTTGATACGGGCGAGGAGATCCTGCCTGAACTTCCCCTTGCGGATCATTTTTTTGAGATCCCGGTTTGTGCCGCAGATCAGCTGAAAGTCGCTCGTCGACTCGGTGTCAGACCCCATGGGGTAGAACTTCTTCTCCTCAATCGCCCGCAGCAGCATCGCCTGCTCATCCGCCCCAAGCTCTCCCACTTCATCGAGGAACAGGAGCCCGCCGTCCGCGGCGGCAAGAAGCCCGGCGCGGTTTTCCGTCGCTCCGGTGTACGCCCCTTTCTTATGACCAAAAAGCGCGGACATCGCGGCGTCGCCCCGAAGCGTCGCGCAGTTCAGTTCCACAAACGCCCCCGACACCTGACCGTTCTTCTTTTTCCACTCGTAGATCAGCCGCGCGAGCCGCGTTTTCCCGACGCCTGAGGGCCCCGTTAAAAGGATCGGGTCTTTGGAACGCTCACAGACCCGGGTGATCTCCTCAATCATCCGGTTATAGGCGGCGTTCCGGGTATCGATCCCGGCCTTCAGGAAGTGGTGCGCCTCTTTCCGTTCTGACGTGAACCGCTCCGCCAATTGATCGTACTTTGAGAGATCGAGATCAATGATGTCGAATTTCCCCGCGATATCCCGCCGCTCGGGGCAGCTCGTCTGCAGGAGCCGCGCCGGAATGATCCGGGACTCCACTAGGAGAAAGAGGCAGATCTGGATCACGTGGGTGCCGGTCGTGATGTGGACGAGGTAATCCTCGTTCTCCGGATCAAAGGGGTAATGCTTCGCGAAGTCGAGGAGCTCCGCGTACACCGCTCCGAAGTCCCAGGGTTTCGGGAACTTCGCGAGGTGGATCTTCACGTCCGTATCGGGTGACACCTGCCTGAAGTCAGAGGCGAGCTGTTCCCCGAGCCACAGATACTTTTCCTGGCAGAGGAGCTCAAAGCGGTCGACGAGGAGATCATCATGCTGCCCGATCGACACCGTGGGCCGCCACCTCTGCCACCGGTCTTTCCCGCCCCGGGCGTCAAGCGTCGGCCCCGCGAGTCCTATCACAACCGTTTTCTTAGCCATCTTACCGATCCAAATTGATCAAGTCTGATATTGATAGATCAAAAATTCCTTATTGGAATTCTACTGAAAAATAGGCTTCGGTCGCCAGACCCTTGATTTCACAGGTTTCATAAAAACTGGCACGCTTTGTGCGATAGAGAGGGCAAAGAAGGAAAAACGAAAAAACGAAAAGCGATAACCATCATGACGACAGATAAGACGATTGAGATCAACGGGGCGGAAGGCGGAGGCCAGATCCTCCGCGCGGCGCTATCGATGTCCGCGGCCCTCGGGATCCCGTTTCATATCCGGAATATCCGGGCGAAGCGGGAGAAGGCGGGTCTGAAGCGTCAGCACCTGTCCGCTGTCCGGGCTGCCGCCGCGATCTGCGGGGCCGAAGTGACGGGAGCGGAACTGAATTCGACGGAACTTACGTTCGTTCCGAATGAAGTGAAGGCGGGTGCCTACCGGTTCGATATCGGAACGGGCGGCAGCACAGTACTCGTCCTTCAGGCGATTGTCCCGGCGCTCGTCCGGAGCCTGAAGACTGGAGAAAAAGCCTCGGTCACGGTCTCTGGCGGCTCCTATTGCCCATTCGCCCCGGCGTTTGAGTTTCTGAAGGAGACGCTCGAACCCTGCCTCAAACGGATGGGGTACCCGGTGGTGTTCACGATGCCGCGCCCCGCGTTCTTTCAGGCAGCGGGCGGCCTCGTCCGGATGGAAGCCGCGGGGCCGTTCGAGCCAACCTCTTTTGAATTCCGGGAGCGGGGGAGCCTGAAGAGGGTCAGCGCCGTGATCCTCAACTGCAGCCTGCCCTCTGAAGTGGCAGACCGGGAAAAGAAGGTGCTGATAAATGACTTTGGCGCTCGTCTGGGACTGACCGAAGACTCAGTCACGGTGGACGCGAACCACGTAATCCCGGAAGCGGGAAACGCGGTGCTGATCCGAACCGAGTTTGAGTCGGGCACCTCGGTGTTTTCCGAGATCGGACGCCCGAGGCTCGCGGCAGAGTCGGTGGCGAAGATCGCGGCAGAGGAATCTGCGGTGTTTCTGGAATCCGACGTTCCCGTGTGCCGGCATCTGCAGGATCAGCTCCTGGTTCCCATGACGTTATCAGGCGGCGGTCACTTTGTGACGACAGCGCCGTCCGCTCACACACGGACCTGCGCTGCCGTGATCCAGGCATTCACCGGAAAGCCGGTCCACATGGATCAGCAGAAACACGGGTGGCTCATTACGGTGCCGTCCGTCTGAAAAAGATTTTTAGAAATTAGGAAGAAAAGAAAATGATTGAACTCAAGACGCTCTACGAACTCGGCATCCCCCGTCTCCCTGAATTGACGGGACCCGCGATGAAGGTTGCGAATAAGGCGGTGTCGAATGGCGCGAAACCCGCAGCCGTGAAGGCGCTGGTTTCCACGCTCGCTCATTCCGAGTCCCCCACAGAGGAACCCATGGGGGAACTCAAGATGCTCTTCATGCCGCTCGCGAAGCTGCTCGCGAAAGCCCGAGCGGAGCACACGTTTTATACGGAGCGTGAAACCCCCGCGCCCTGGAAATCCTGGGCGAAGGGTGATGTGGAGGATGCCGCGTTCCAGCAGATGGCAAACGCGTGCCGCCTCCCCATCGCGGTCGGTGGCGCTCGGATGCCTGACGCCCACACCGGGTACGGGCTTCCGATCGGAGGCGTGCTCGCGGTGCGAAACGCCGTGATTCCTTACGCTGTCGGAGTCGATATCGCGTGCCGTATGCGAATCACGATTCTCGATCTGCCTTACGAAAAGCTTGAGACCGAGTCCGATCGGTTCGCGGAGGCGCTCGAAGCCGAAACCCGCTTCGGGGTCGGGGCGGAGTTTTCGAAAGGCGAGCGCCGTGACCACCCCGTGATGCACCGCGACTGGTCGATCACGCCTCCCACGAAGCAGCAGTACGGGAGGGCCGCGGCGCAGCTCGGGACCTCAGGCGCTGGAAACCACTTTGTGGAATTCGGGAAGCTCACCGTCCCGAACGATATCGATGAACCCACGCTGAAGCTCAAAGCTGGGGTGTACATCGCGCTCCTCTCGCACTCGGGGTCGCGCGGCGCGGGAAGCGCGGTCGCGGATTACTACTCGGAGGTCGCCCGTTCCCTCCACCCCGAGCTCCCTGAAGAGCTCCGCCACCTCGCGTGGCTTGATCTCGATACGAAGGAAGGGAAGGAGTACTGGAACGCGATGCAGCTGATGGGGGACTACGCCTCAGCGAACCACGAGCTGATTCATGAGCATGTGCTTAAGCACCTCGGGGTCGGGGCGCTCGGTTTTGTCGAGAACCATCACAACTTCGCCTGGAAAGAAACCTATAACGGGGAAGAACTGATCGTTCACCGCAAAGGGGCGACACCCGCAGGCGACGGCGTGCTCGGGATCATCCCGGGATCGATGGGGACCCCGGGCTTCATCGTCCGCGGGAAGGGGAACGAGTCGTCGTTCCGCTCCTGCTCCCACGGCGCGGGGCGCGCGATGTCACGAAAAGCGGCTTTCAAAACCCTGAAGCACGAGAACATGGAGGCGATCCTTAAGTCCCGCGGGATCCGCCTCCTCTCGGGGTCGATTGACGAGTCCCCCGAAGTCTATAAGGACATCGGAAACGTGATCGCATCTCAAACGGATCTGATCGACACGCTCGCGGAGTTTGACCCCAAGATCGTGAAGATGGCGCCTGAAGAGGGATCCCGCCCCCGCTGGGTGAAGAAGAGGGAAGCAAAGGAAGCCGCGAAAGCGGCGAAGGAAGCCTCTGATGCAGCCGGAAAGGCGGATCAGAAAAAAGCGAACGTTACGGCTGAGAAGGCGCCTGAAGAGCAGTCCGACGTCGTGTATGAAGTGGTGGGTATCCACTTTCATGTCGTGAAGGACTGCAATGATGAATGCATAGGATAAGAAAAAATGACTGAAGAATTTAAGAAGCATGACCAGTTTTTTGTGAACCCGGAGCGTCCGGAACCTGGTCTCACGGCGACCAGCGCCTCGTTCCTCGCTGCGCTCGCGTCCCAGGAAGTGAACCGGCTTGAGGAAATCGTGAAGAGCAGCACCTTTTACGATGTCTATATGGAGCTCCTCTCAGGCACGGCGGAACCCCGTCTCGTCCAGAAGGGGAAGGACCAGGCGTTTCTCGAGTCGCTCCTTCCCACCGCGGCCCGGATCGGGGAACTGCGGGGCTTTATTGCCTACGTGCATGAAGCCGTGAAGGAGCGGGACGAGAGGACGGAGTATCTCGAACACCTGTCGTTTGAAGACTGGCTGAAGCTCCCTGAAATCAAACCCCGGAAGGACGAGATCGACGCGAAGCCCAAGGTGGAGCGGCCGTCTGCGCCTGAAAAGCCGGACCCCGTGGATACGGAGTGGGCGAAGACTCGGCTCTCGATCCGCGATCTCGTGCATTACCTGCTGCTCGAAGCGAAGGCGAGCACGCTCGGTGTCTATATCCATCCGGATGGCGTTCTCGCGAACGCGAAGGATGATCTCGCAAAGAAATCCGTGAGACCCGTGGGGACGGAGGGCCGCGGCCAGGACACCACGATCCGATCCTATAAGCCAAGCGTGGAGCCGGACGTGGTGTACGGCGCCTATAACAGCTGGCAGCAGAGTCACCGGACCTGGGAAGCGGAACTGAACCAACTGAAGGCGAAGATCCAGATCATGGCGAAGAACGAGAATCTCGACCGGAACCGGAAGTACAGGGAAGAGCAGCTTGAGTACCAGAAGCAGCTTTCCGCGTACCAGGTGGAGTGGGATCGGAAGAACAGCCGCACGAAGGAGATCGAGACCGAGTATTCCGACTGGATTCTGAATCAGACAGAAGCCGTGCGGAACCTCAAGATCGTCATCCCGCACGAGCTCCAGCCCACCTACGATTACCTAGCGGCTCTCGGTAAGGCGTAAAGGTTTTCAGTGTTTGGAGGCGCGCCTGCGGTTTCCCGCATTGAGGAAACTCCCGCGCCTTACGCGGCAGGTACAGGACTTACTCGTGTACTGGCTGCAAACCAGTGCTCCAAGAATCCTGGGAGCTCCCCGCCAGGGGGTTTCCGGATTCTCTTAGGCGCTCCATAGACTCACAGCCTCAGTCTTCAGGTGCGCTTCTGCACAGGCTCAGCTCCAGTTTCAGTCGCAGTCTTCATCCCTCGGCCTGCCGCGACTCCTCTTTGATTTCAGGCGCGAGGTGAACGCCTGACTCCTCAAGAATCGCTTCCGCGACCGCGTCAGGGGTTCCGCCCTGTTTCTTCCATTCCGCGTACAGGCTGAAGACGATATCCGCAAGATCCTCTTCTGAACTGAGGTCGTAATAATGCGGCGGGATCTTGGCGAACCGGCAGAGCTCATGCATCGTATCCGGGTTCACGTCCACCCAGCCGTCCTCTCGACGCTTCAATTCCAGCGCGCTGAAGCTGATGCCGGATTTCATTGCGGCATCGATAAACTGCGCTTTCAGGTGTCCATCCAGGATATCCATCACCCGGGTGCCTAATTTCTTTCCCTGCCGCTAGGCCACCTTGATAAAGATGACCTTCTTTCTTTTTGTCGTATCAACGAAAATTTTTGTCATGTATTGCGGGTCTGTCATAGCTCATCCATAAGAAGCAGTGAGAAGGGCGGGGCTAATAATTCGCCTCGTTTGCCGTTAAAGAAGATTGAACGGCTGTCCCTGATGCCGAAGTAACATCATACATAGCTATAGCAACAAATCAAAACCCCCATCTAAAGAGGGCGTCAAGCGGTTTTCGGATTGCTGTTGGGTTCATTGACCTGAGGGCTATCTTTTCATCGCGTCGGGTTGCTACACTTACGAACGTTACGAAACTCCTCTCTGCGATCAGCCGCTATGAATAAGAAACACCTGGTTCAGTTTCTGCTGCTAGACGAAAATTTTGATGGCGCGGTCCGCGCAACGCTTGATAACTGGAATGGACTCGCGTATCGGATTCCGCGTCTGCGGCTCAATGATTACGCGGACAGAAAGGAACTCTCCTTCAGCGGCGTCTATCTCCTTTTCGGGAAAGAAGAAGCGACTGATGAGGACGCGGTCTATATCGGACAGGCGCAGGAGCGGCAGGTCGGAGGTTCTATCCTCAACCGCCTGAGTGAACATAACCGGAGCCCGAGCAAGGCGTTCTATAACGAGGTCGTGTTCTTTACGAGTGCGACGAACAGCTTTGGGCCGACGGAGCTTTGCTACCTTGAGAATCAGTTCTACGAAATGGCGAAGAGCTCCGGCCGCTACGTGATCAAGAATCAGGAAATGCCTTCGCCTGGGAACGTTACCGAGTCCCGTCAGGTGGAGCTTGATCGCTATATTGAAAACGCGCTGATCCTGATCCGCGGGTTCGGGTACCGCGTTTTTGAGCCAAAGGTGTCAAAAGAGAGTCGACGGGAAAAAACGGAGGATCGGCGTTTCTATCTCACCCGAGTTATTCATAAAAAGTTCCATGTCCAGGGTGAGGCACTCTGGACATCGGACGGCATCGTCGTGCTGAAGGGCGCGATTGTCTGCATGGAAAATCGGCCTGGAATCCTTCCTTCGATGGTGAGCCGTCGTGAGCAGCTGGTAGAGCGGGGTGTTCTGGTGAAGGAACCAAGCGGGCTTTACCGTCTGAAGGAGGATCAGATTTTCTCATCCCCCTCCAGCGCGGGATCTTTTGTGCTTGGGGCTTCAGTCCGGGGAACCACCGAGTGGAAAACCGCGGATGGCAGGACTTTCGCGGAAGTCAGCGGAGAAATCTGATTATCCATCCTTTCTTTCGAATACAGAATATACGGTCACAGTTTTCATATCTGTGACCATTTTTTTGTCACTTCAGCCCCTATTAGTGGGAATAATTATTACCGTCCCCCAAACGTTGGACAGCCGATCGATTTAGCCCCATTTTGGGAATGACTCTCATCTGTTCTTCAGGTATTCTGCCGGAAAAAGTCAGAATTATTTCTTTTGATTGACAATTATTTATTCTGCGATTACCCTGTTTCAACGTTTGCAGAAATATAACGACAGAGAGAGACCTATGAGAGTACCTGGAAAAAGGGGACCGAGAAGCGGACCGGACGGTGCGACAAGGGAGGCGCTGCTTACCGCAGCCTTTCATGAGTTCGCGTATCACGGTTTCGACCGCGCGACGACACGCCAGATCGCACAGGCCGCGCAAGTCGATCCCGCGATGGTGAATTACCGCTTCGGGTCGAAAGAGGAGCTCTGGCTCGCGGTGCTGGAGGATATCAAGAATCAGGCAAAAGACTATATCCGTGAGGCCCGGGAGCTTCTTTCTGATCCGGATCCCGAGCGGAGCGTCAAGGCTCTCATGCAGGTGATTCTTCGGGTGGGCGTCGAAAAGCCGCTCATCTCGATGCTGATTTTCCAGGAATCCTCAACACCCCGGGGTCTGATGGTGAGGCGGGAAGTCGTGGCGCCTTTTGTCGACTCCGCGGTGCCGGTCGTGGAACGCGCGATGCGCGCCGGGTGCTTCCCCGAGGGGGACGCCTCTCTCGCTCTTTTTATGCTGATCAGCGGTGTCTCGCAGGCCGTGTCGAACTACGGCGGCGACAGCACTGAACTCCGGGTAAAAGCCGCTCATCTTCTCGATAAGCTGACTGATAAAAAGAAGGCTTAAGGAAATTGAATTCTGATAGGAATACGCTTTTTACTTTTTTCACGCCGCAGTATGTGACGCAGCACCGTAAGAATGAGGCGGCGCTCGAACATACGCCTTACGCGAAGTATTTCACGGATGACCTGGAGGTCCCGCGCGATATGGTCCAGGCGCTGAAACTCGCGCCGATGCCGGAACGGTCGCTCTTCGCCCCGACGAAAGCGGGTCTGAACGCGTTCTTTGAGACTCCGTATGATCTCCCGGTAGCCGGTTTCGGACTCGTTGGAAATGAAGACACCGGCCGCGTCATCTGCAGCTGGAGCCGTCACTTTTTCCCAGGGTCGACCTCTGACATGCTCCGCTGGTGGTTCACGTGGCATATGGGGCATACCGACCGGTACTCACTCTGGTCTCCGTACGCGCATATCGGGAACACGGTTCCGCACCCTGACCGGATTGATGATCCGAACCGGACGTACGAAGAAAAAATGTACGACCCCGAGAATCCGAACCGGGTGACGGAGCTCGTGGGCGACAGGGTGCTTGACGCCCTGATCCTCTTCAGGGATCCGCCGAAACTCGGGCTCACAAAAGAAACAATGGGGAAGGGAGGCTACACATTCAGCGCGAGCGGGTGGTCAGAAAACCCCGCGGCCCCGGGGCTTCCGGCCGGGATGATGTTCCACCTTGGGCGCGAGGTGCCGGGCGGGCTTGAGCTCATCACTCACTATTGGCTCGGGACGCACCGCGGGATGGCGGAACTCACCGGGATGAAGAATGAGGTAGAGAAGGCGCTCAGTCTTGCGAAACCGGTACCGGATGAGATGCTGCTTCGCGGCGGGTACGACATGTCGGTTCACGACATGATTGAGTTCACGCGTCTCTCCGAGATTCTTCCGACGCTTTACGCGGAATTCCGGCGCGCCTGAAACCGCGGGTTTCTATCCTGAAAAAACAAGACAGCCGCCGGAGCGTGAATCTCCAGCGGCTGCTGTTTTCTGAAAGTCCTGATGAGAGCTTCAGAGGAGGCCTCTGAAGCCCGAGGAGAGAGAGTCGGTCAGGATTTCAGAGGAACAATGACGAGGTTCGGATGGGTGAGGGTGGGGCCGGCATAGCCGAATTCCTTCTTAGCCCATTCCCAGCCTTTCTCTTCGGCGTCCGGGTACTTGGCGCGGAGTTCCTCAATCGGCCCGAACTCAATCGCGCCCATCGGGCACGCGGCAACGCACGCGGGCTTCAAGCCCTTTGCGAGACGCGGCGCGCAGGCGTCGCACTTATACATCTTCTTCTCCGTCTTCGAGAAGCTCGGCACATGCCACGGGCACGCGCCCTGGCAGGCACCGCAGCCGATGCACTTCGCATGATCCTGGATCACGAGACCGTCCGCGTCCTTGTGGTACGCCTTCACGGGGCAGACCGAGGCGCAGGCCGGATCGTCGCAGTGGTTGCACCCCTGCGTGATGTAATTGAAGTCGTGGACGTTTTCGTAGCGCTTACGGAGCCAGACACCGTCAGGCACCCCCTTCTCTTCCTTACACGCCACCACGCAGGCGCCGCACCCGGTGCAGCGGGCCCCATTAAAGACAAAACCTAATTTTTTCATGATTACGCCCTCCGCACTTCAACGAGGGTCGAGCAGATCGAGGACCCCGTACCCAGCGGTTCCACGGTGTCGTTCGTGAGAACGCTCGACGTCGTGTTGCCGTTCACACCCTGCCACCAGCCGTTCTCAAGGCAGACCACACCGTCGTGGATATCCGTCACGACGACGCGGCACCGATGCTCACCGCGGTCATTAAAGACCACCGCGACACCGCCGTCCTTAAGACCGCGCTTCTCAGCGTCTTTCCGGCTGATTTCGACGCTCGGGAGGTTCTCTCCCCAGATTTCCGAAATCCAGACGTTATCGTGGTGAGAGGTGTGAACACCGCGCATGCACTTACGCTGAATCGCTTCAAGCGGGTATTTCGCAGCGAGCGCCGGGTTTCCTTTCCGGCTTTCCACCGGGCGGAGGTAAGTGACCACAGGCTTATAGCCTTTCTTCTGCCACTCTTCGACGAAGATATTCGCTTTACCGTTCGGCGTTCGGAAGTGACCGTCCTTGAACGGGACCCACTTCTTCTTTCCTTCAGGGCACCAAGGGCCCTTCTGGACTTCAGCGAGCGTAACGCCGGAGGGTTTGAGGACGTTCTCCGCCATCTGTTCAGGCGTCAGATCAAAGGCTTCACCGAAACCGAGTCGCTTCGCGAGCTGAGCGGCGATCCAATAATCGGTCTTCGCTTCGCCCTGAGGCTCCACTGCCTGTTCGGACCACTGGACGTAATGCGTGCGGATACTCGTGACAAGGGTCTTGTATTCAAAGAGCGTGGAGACCGGGAGCACGATATCGGCGTACATCGCGGTCGGAGTCATCAGATTCTCAGCGACCACAAAGAACGGGACATGCTTGATCGCGCGGATCACTTCGTTCGCGTTCGGGAACTGACCGACCAGACCCGTGGTGAGCGAGTACCAGACATTGATCTTGTAGGGCTTGTCATGCAGCACCCAGTTGCCGGTCTTCGAGATCGGGATCGAGGTGGTCTTCGCGGGGGCCTTCTTCGGAGCCGGAATCGGAGCGCCGAATTTCGCCATCTGCGTCACGCCGCCGGCGTCGCAGACACCGGTGCCCGGGCGGCCGAAATTGCCGGTCAGGATGCAAAGCAGGAAGTGAGAACCCGCGGCGTACCCGCCCTGTTCTGTCCGCTGGAAAGAGCCCATATTTTGGACGATCATCGACGCGCCGCTCTTCCCGAATTCACGGGCGAGCTGGACGACCGTCGCGGCCGGCACCGTGGTTTCAGCCTGTACGGCTTCCGGGGTCCAGGGCTCGGCTTCAGCGAGCGTCAGCTGCAGCGCGGTCTTAGCGGTAGCGGCGACAGGCGTCCCCGCGGTCGTGAGGGCCGGCGTGATCCCAGGGGTGTCGTGGCGCACGATCTTCCCGGTCTTTTCGTCAAGCACGACATACGACAGAGGATCATCACATCAGTTTCCCGTTCGCGCCGACGAGGTACGGAGCGCCGGTATGCGCGCGGAGGAACGGTTCATCGAGCATCTTCTCGTGCGCGAGGATACGGACCATGCCAAGAGCGAGGGCGGTATCGGTTCCCGGCTCAATCTGGATCCACTGATCGGCGCGCTGAGCGGTTTCGCTCTTACGGGGGTCGATCACGACGATCTTCGCGCCGCGCTTCTGCGCTTCAAGGTAACGGGGCCAGTAGGCCTGCATCGTGACGAGCGGATTGTTGCCCCAGCAGATGATGTATTTCGAATCCTCAATGGTGTCGCGGGTATCGACATAGCGGAACCCGACCATCGGGATCATGGAGCCTGCGACCGCGGAGCAGCAGAGCGAACCGGCGGTTGTCGTAGTGCCGCCAAGATAGTCACCGAGGCGCGACATGGAGGGCCATGCGAACGCGTCCATATTGCCGGCGAGGTGCGTGAAGAAGATGCTCTTCGCGCCGTCCTTCTCCACCGCTTCCTTCATCTTCGCGGCGACAGTGTCAAGCGCCTCGTCCCAGCTGATCGGAACGAATTTTCCGGAGCCGCGCTCACCGACCCGCTTCAAGATCGGAAGAGCGTCGTGTAGGGAAAGAGTGTAGATCTCGGTGGTCGC
>OGDD01002048.1_pt1 | contig 13227 bp, 15 predicted proteins | sample 1570301 | NCBI WGS metagenome assembly OGDD01 (sample SAMEA2581971, study PRJEB24529) | metagenome | biome: Human gut stool | place: China | collected 2011 | reverse complement strand
TCTGGCAGCCTGAGTTCACAGATAAAACACTCTCCAGGAAACCCGGGGCGGTTCAGTTGGCGTTGATATCGCAAAACATGTCATTCAGATTCACTTCATTAATGAGAATACGGGGAAAGTGGTAGATAAGCTGATTCGCCGTCAGGATTTTCTGACATTTTTCAGTAACCGGGAGCCTTGCCTGATTGGCATGGAGGCCTGTGGGGGCTCTCAGCACTGGGCTCGTGAGCTGAAAAAACTGGGGCATGAAGTTCGGCTGTTGCAGGCTCGCTTCGTCAAAGCGTTCGTCATGGGTAACAATAACGATGTGATGGATGCACGGGCTATCTGGATGGTGGTTCAGCAACCCGGTAAGGAAATTGCGGTTAAAACGGAAGAGCAGCAATCGGTACTGGTTCTGCACCGGACCCGCAGGCAACTGGTGAAGTTCCGCACCATGCAGATTAACTCACTGCATGGCACGTTCCTTGAATTTGGTGAAACCCTTCACAAAGGTCGGGCAGCGATGGATCGGGAGTTCCCTGAGGCTCTGGAACGACTGAAAGAGAGATTACCCCCGTATGTCATTAGTGCTCTGGAGAATCAGTTCAACAGGCTGAACGAACTGGATTTACAGATAGATGATATTGAAAAACAGCTTACCAGCGTGGCGAAACAGAATGAAACCTGTAAGCGGTTGCTGGATATGATATTCCCGGCGTTGGGCCACTTATTGCAACGGCAGCAGTGGCCACCATGGGGGAAACATCAGCGTTTAAATCAGGGCGAGAGTTCGCGGCTTATGTTGGTCTGGTGCCCAAACAGACTGGCTCAGGAGGGAAAATCCGCCTGCTGGGGATAAGCAAACGTGGTGATACATATCTGCGAACCCTGTTTATTCATGGCGCAAGGGCAGCAGCATTACTGACCAAAGAACCACGGCAGCCTGGCGGCTGCAAATCGGGGGGTGGCAGAATATGAGCTTTCAGAGTAACCATCCAGAATGAGTTCCCATGTCACACAACCTGGAGCACCAGAAAGTCCACACCAGAATGGTGAAAGAGGTTCTGAAAGCCGTCGCCAGAGCCAATAATCACCCTTATCAGTCCGTATTTACAGACTTTATCGCCGGTCATTCCTCCTGCACGGTCTGTTTCTGGGAAACCTTCCACAAAATGTACCCGGATTTACCGTACGAATACGTCACGTTCTGCCATACCTGCCGTCGTTTTGATTTATACGAAACAGAAGCGGAGATGAAGGCGGATGACCCGAAGTGGTAGTGATTTTCAGCCCCGACCGCTGAAACGCCTGTTCACGTATAGGAAATTGAAAAACCAGACGATACCGCTGTCCACGCCTTATGCCACGTGAGCCTTTCTGCTTTTCCCACCACTCCGGTGGTTTCTCTCTCTGCATGGTCGATTTTTATACCGTAGCAGGCTGTTTTTTATACTTGCACCGATTCCCGGGCACACTTAGTCTGTGTCAGGTCGGCATATACCTCAGCAGACGTAAGCGTACAGCCTGAACCGTCTGGTCAGAATCTGACGAATTAGACAAAGTGGTGTCCACCAAATAAGTAGTGGGAACCAAAGTGTCAGATATGCAGAAAAATGTGACTCCCGGCAGGCGAAAAGGCTGCCCTAATTATCCTCCCGAATTTAAACAGCAGCTCGTTGCTGCCTCCTGTGAACCCGGGATATCCATCTCAAAACTTGCTCTTGAAAATGGCATTAACGCCAATCTGTTGTTCAAATGGCGACAACAATGGCGCGAGGGAAAGCTGCTATTACCTTCTTCAGAGAGCCCCCAGCTACTTCCTGTGACTCTCGATGCAGCTGCCGAACAGCCAGAATCGCTCGCAGAGGACCCGGAAACCCTCAGTATCAGCTGTGAGGTAACGTTCCGGCACGGGACGCTCCGCTTCAATGGCAATGTCAGCGAAAAGCTCCTGACTCTGCTGATACAGGAACTGAAGCGATGATCCCGTTACCTTCCGGGACCAAAATTTGGCTGGTTGCCGGTATCACCGATATGAGAAATGGCTTCAACGGCCTGGCTGCGAAAGTACAGACGGCGCTGAAAGACGATCCCATGTCCGGCCATGTTTTCATTTTCCGGGGCCGCAGCGGCAGTCAGGTTAAACTGCTGTGGTCCACCGGTGACGGACTGTGCCTCCTGACCAAACGGCTGGAGCGTGGGCGCTTCGCCTGGCCGTCAGCCCGTGATGGCAAAGTGTTCCTTACACAGGCGCAGCTGGCGATGCTGCTGGAAGGTATCGACTGGCGACAGCCTAAGCGGCTGCTGACCTCCCTGACCATGCTGTAAATCTCTTTATCCTGGTTGTCACAGAATAAGCCCGGTAAAATACGGGCTTATGAACGACATCTCTTCTGACGACATCTTCCTGCTGAAACAGCGCCTGGCCGAACAGGAAGCGCTGATCCACGCCCTGCAGGAAAAGCTGAGCAACCGGGAGCGCGAAATAGACCATCTGCAGGCGCAGCTGGATAAACTCCGCCGGATGAACTTCGGCAGTCGTTCCGAAAAAGTCTCCCGCCGTATCGCACAAATGGAAGCCGATCTGAACCGGCTTCAGAAAGAGAGCGATACGCTGACTGGTAGGGTGTATGACCCGGCAGTACAGCGTCCGTTGCGTCAGACCCGCATCCGTAAGCCGTTCCCTGAATCACTACCCCGTGACGAAAAGCGCCTGTTGCCTGCGGCGCCGTGCTGCCCGAACTGCGGCGGTTCACTGAACTATCTGGGCGAGGATACCGCCGAACAGCTGGAGTTGATGCGTAGCGCCTTCCAGGTTATCCGGACGGTACGGGAAAAATATGCCTGTACTCAGTGCGATGCCATCGTGCAGGCACCTGCACCTTCGCGGCCCATCGAGCGGGGCATCGCCGGACCGGGGCTGCTGGCCCGCGTGCTGACCTCGAAGTATGCAGAGCACACCCCGCTGTATCGCCAGTCAGAAATATACGGCCGGCAAGGTGTGGAGCTGAGCCGTTCACTGCTGTCGGGCTGGGTGGATGCATGCTGCCGGCTGCTGTCTCCGCTGGAAGAGGCGCTTCATGGCTATGTCATGACTGACGGCAAACTCCATGCCGATGATACCCCGGTCCAGGTACTGCTGCCGGGTAATAAGAAGACGAAGACCGGGCGGTTGTGGGCGTATGTTCGTGATGACCGCAATGCCGGGTCAGCGTTGGCACCTGCAGTGTGGTTCGCTTACAGCCCGGACAGAAAAGGCATCCATCCGCAGACTCATCTTGCTTGCTTCAGCGGTGTGCTGCAAGCGGATGCGTACGCCGGGCTCAACGAGCTGTATCGCAATGGTGGGATAACGGAAGCTGCCTGCTGGGCTCATGCCCGCCGAAAGATCCACGATGTGCACGTCCGCATCCCGTCAGCACTGACGGAAGAAGCCCTGGAGCAGATCGGTCAGTTGTACGCCATAGAGGCGGATATAAGGGGAATGCCGGCAGAGCAGCGGCTTGCTGAACGTCAGCGAAAAACGAAACCGCTGTTGAAATCCCTGGAAAGCTGGTTGCGTGAAAAGATGAAGACCCTGTCGCGACACTCAGAGTTGGCGAAGGCGTTCGCGTACGCACTTAACCAGTGGCCGGCACTGACGTACTATGCGAACGATGGCTGGGTGGAAATCGACAACAACATCGCTGAAAATGCCCTGCGGGCGGTCAGTCTGGGTCGTAAAAACTTCCTGTTCTTCGGCTCTGACCATGGTGGTGAGCGGGGAGCGCTACTGTACAGCCTGATCGGGACGTGCAAACTGAATGACGTGGATCCAGAAAGCTACCTTCGCCATGTGCTTGGCGTCATAGCAGACTGGCCGGTCAACCGGGTCAGCGAACTGCTTCCGTGGTGCATAGCACTGCCAGCTGTATAACACATCCCCGTCAATACGGCCCTCGCTGTACGCTTACATTTGGCGCGGTTATATGATTTTCTGATGCTGGCCAGTAAACCTGCGGCCGCCAGAACGGTGCAGTCCCTGACACAGGCACCGGTCATTCTGTTAACTCATCCACGTATGGGGGAACAGTTATTTCAGTTTGAACCCAGGGAGGTCAGACGGATTTTTGCTGGCGAGTACGAAATCCGTTACGAACTTAATGGCCAGACTATTTATGTATTGCGCCTGTGGCACACACGAGAAAACAGGTAGATTGTGTGTGGGGACAACTTAACATAGCCTGCAGATATTAATTCAGGGACATTATTATCAGGCCAGATATTTTGCATTCCATTAAATAATCTTGATCGATAGGAATTTAAATCCCCAAAAGATTAAAAAAACACCCAAAAACGGATGTTTATTCAACACTGCCTGCGTACCATGAGTGCACCGCCGTCAATTAAATGGATCTTATCGATTGATACTGCATATCACTGATGGTTTTTTACTCCATTCCCCTGAAAATGGACGCAACTTCCCCGATGCGGCTCTCAGCCGCACACCCGCTGTTGCGCCAGTGGCTCATGCATCAGGACCAGCTCTGTCAGACGGCATCGTCGTGAAGCTTCACGACATAGCGGAGAAGTTTGCTTCTTTGAGGGGCAGGTTTTCGTTTACGGGGTTTAGCTGAACGGGCCATATAACTACCTGAAAGACAATGATATTGTCTGTTTTTATAACGGTAATTTTAGGCCATGACAAGCCGCAGCCGTTAGGCTGCCTACTCGGATAGCTTTAAGCTTGAGCTCCGGGGAAAAGATACGTTTAGTCCGACGAGTCTTGATCATGCATCACCTCATTTTTACTGTTTTAACATTAACAGGATTTCGAGCTGTCCTGAATTATCGATCCACTACATATATTCAATACACCATAAAATGATGGCTTATTGATTCTTTTTTATATTAATTTAATCATGGATATGTCTTTAACACAAAATAATATTTTGTTGTTGGTGTTTTTTTATCTCGTTTTTTAGTTGGCTTTTTATAATATTTATTCGCAGGCCCTTATCTGTTTTGCCAGCAGCTCCTTATGCATGGCATAGATAGTGCATTGTGCTTGTGATGGTTTTGTTTGTTTATATTGTTCTAGTCCTTGCTCAGTAAGAGGTTTTGTAATAATGAAGAAAACAATTATGTCTTTAGCGGTGGTTTCTGCTCTGTTCAGTGGTGCCACCATGGCTGCAAGCGCTGATAATGACTCTAGCTACGCAACCTTGAATTTTTCTGGGAGGGTTACTTCCAACCTTTGTCAAGTGAGCACAGATAGTGTCACCCAAAGCATTGATCTTGGTGAGGTGACAAAACAACAAATCACCGACAGCGCAACAAAAAAACAATCTTTTTCTGTAACTTTAAATAACTGTGATACAACGGTATCTCAAATTTCATATGTTTTGGCAGATGGGAATAATAACCAGAGTCAGGCTGCATACCTCCAGCCTAAGTCTGGTGATACCAGTGCACGGGGGGTTGGCGTTTATGTAACGAAAAGCGATGGCACTGCAATAAATGTCGGTACAAAATACGACATTGATGTTCAGAAAGCTAACGATGGCACTTCCGCGTTACCGCAGCAAGTTATTGCGCTGACTGGGTATATCGATTCAACCACTCCGGGAAACGCCTCCGGCGTGGTTGGAGGTACTGTTGAAGCAATTGGTACGCTAACTATCAAGGCTGTCATGTAATTAATCCATCCTTTTTACCTTATTATTTTTATACTCTCGGGCTACCTTCGTGTGGCCCGTTTATGGTGCTGGTTTATGCGTAAACTCTATTCTGCTTTTATTTTGGCAGGGGCTCTATTCTGTTCATATGCCAGCGCGGCCTCTTTTGGGCCCCGTGAAAGCATGCTGATTTTTGATGGGCGGCAGGGCAGTGCCTCTTACCGGATAGATAACTCCGACGCCAGACTCCCTTGGTTGGTCCAAGCATGGGTTGAGGATGTTGACGAAAAGCGCACAGATGCATTTACGTCTGTGCCGCTAGTTTTCCGCGTTGAGCCGTCATCCACGTTTACTGTCCGTATCGTAAAAAAAGACACGGTTCCGGAAGACCGGGAGACACTGTACTGGGTTGTATCCAACTCCCTGCCGGGCGGTGAGCGCAGAGAGCAGAAAGCTGACAGTGATAAAATCAGTGCGCAGCTCAGTCTTGCATACCGCTTCAAGGTGCCCCTAATTTACCGTCCTGCAGCGCTTGCCGGCAAGCCTCAACAGCCGGAGTTACTGCAGTGGCAAGTTGCAGCTGATGGGAAAATGACCGTTCGCAACCCCACGCGTTATATGGTTCAGCTTAATTACGTGAAGGTAGGTGGTAAGCGTTATCAGGGTAAGGGTGTATCATGGTTTATCTCTCCGGAAAAAAGCGTGACGGTGGATGTCAGTGCAGGTGCCAGCAGCCGAATTAGGTATGGCGTCGTGAATGATTACGGGGCGGTGCGCGAATATGAAGGAATCGTCCGTTAATATTTTTCTGCTGATTATTTTGTCTTTTCTTTTTTTTATATCAGCACAAGGGCAGACTCGTGAGCTTGAAAGAGGTGTTGCTGTCGCCCCCATGAAAATTACAGTTAAGAACAATCGTGTTTTTTATTTCACGGTTTATAACGACACTGACAATGAATATGTCATCACTGCCCGGGTTGTCCGGGAAGATTACAGCGGGAAGACACCTTTTGTTTTGACCTCCCCCGTCCGCCCCCTGAATAAACGGGATTATGTGAAACTCGGACTAGTTTATCTCCCAGAAAGAAAAAAGAACAGTAAAGAGGTGGTGTACTACCTCTCCGTTTCCTTTATCCCCCGACAGCCTCAGAAACCTGTCGGAGGTAAGGGGGTTTCTGTTCCTCTTGTTATCGAGCAGCAGATACCTGTGGTGATTGAATAATAAAAACGTCCGGTACTGCCGAGGTGTTATGCAACTGAGAAAGAATTTATTATTACCCTCGCTGTTTATTTTTATTAGTTATCGTGCAGTAGGGGGAGATTATTTCGACCCGTCACTACTGGCCGCCGATATTGATGGTGAAAATATTGACCTATCCGTATTTTCACACTCCGGTGGTGGGCTTGAAGGAGAGCAGAGTGTCAGTGTCTGGGTGAATAATAATTTCTACACTCGTAAATCGCTGAATTTCCGTAATGCCGTGGATAAAGGCCTGTTGCCGGATTTTCCTGTGGGGTTTTTTGATGACCTTCTGGCACCGGAGTACCGTCCGGTGCAGAAAGATGCGCTCTTGTCTTCTGCGGATTTCCTGTCCCAGACACCCTACAGCAGCGTCACCTTTAATCAGGGGGAGGGCCGGGTCGATATTCGTGTGCCACAGGCGTTTCTGGGGCGTGCGGTACAGTTGCGCTCTTCGCCGGACACCTGGGAAAACGGGGTACCGGCCCTGCTGATGGATTACAACCTGACCGGAAACCGGAATGATTCTGATGACAATTCATCGCGCAGTCTGTACGCCAGCGTCCGTCTTGGTCTTAACGTCGGCCCTTGGCGTATGAGAACGTCAGGTAACTACAACCAGTATCAGAGCGAGTCACGGTGGTGGCGCAACCGGACGGAGAACACCAGTTTCTACAGTTCTTGGCTTGAGCGAGACATCAGTGCGCTGCGCGCTTCCCTGCGTATTGGTGAAGTATCCACTGGCGGCATGATTCTGGACTCCGTCAACTTCCGGGGTGTCCGCCTCTACAGCAATGACGAAATGCTGAGCTCTCGTCTGCGTAGCTACTCGCCGACCGTGAAGGGATTTGCACGCACGCAGGCAGTGGTCATCATCATGCAGAACGGACGTCTGGTCTACCAGACCAACGTCCCGGCAGGGCCCTTTGAGCTCAATGATTTCTATATCTCCGGTTATTCCGGGGACCTGGTGATCAAGGTCAGGGAGTCCGACGGCAATGAGCACAGCTTTATCCAGCCATTCTCCACGCTGCCTGAAATGAAGCGTGAGGGAGTGTCCGGATTTGAACTGTCTGCCGGGCGTTACGATAACCATGACTCAGAAGATTATTACGAGGATCCGCTGTTTGTGTACGGCGCATGGTCCCGTGGATTCGGCAGGGGGGTCACTGTCTTTGGTGAAACCCTTCAGGCCGGAAAGTATCAGTCGGCAGGCTTCGGCAGCACCCTTTCGCTGGGGCGCGTGGGGGCTGTCTCTGCCGACGTTTCGGTATCCCGTGCCGAAAAGTATGACGACATTCATACCGGTCAGTCATACGGCCTGAAATATTCCAAAAGCCAGGTGGAAACCGGTACGACGGTGACGCTGGCCACCTACCGTTATTCAACGAAGGATTTCTATTCCTTCGGCGATTTTGTGTCTCGGACGGAGCAGGCCCGTTATGTGTGGGAAAACCGCCTGAAAAACCGAATGACCCTGAGTCTGGACCAGTCTCTGGGCTTGCTGGGCTCAGTCTCCTTGAGTGCATCCCAGCAGGACTACTGGACCTGCGGGGATGTGAACCGCGCTTTCTCTCTGTCCCACAGCTTCAGCTGGAAAGATATTTATTTCAGCACCACCTTCTCTATGGACCAGATGAGGGGGAGTAACTACGGCTACAATAAAAACCGGCAGATTGATTTCTACATGAGCGTTCCGCTGAGTCGTCTGCTTGGGCGGGAAGAGTCAACCTCCTCTTCGGTGTCATGGAGTGCGACACGTACGGAGCGTCAGCTGCGGCAGACTGCCACATTGAGTGGCAGTCTGCCTAATACACAAATGCGTTACCGCGTGGGAGGTAACTGGGGGAGTGGTGGTGCTGATGAAGGGCAGAGTGCCTCCTTGACCTGGAACGGTGATTTCAGCACGGCATCTCTGGGGTATACGCACAGTGGTGGGTACAGGACGACTGATTTCAGTCTGTCCGGCTCTGCGGTGGCCTGGGCCGGTGGGGTGGCGTTTGGCAGCAATAGTGTGACAAACAATGGTGCCATTGTGGTGAATGCCAGCGGAGTATCCGGTATCGGCACCAGTGCGGGTGGACGAACCACCTGGGCGGGAACGGCGCTGATTTCATCGCCACAGTTATATACTGAAAACCGGATTGATCTACGTACTGAGGGACTGTCGGACGATATCGTACTAGCAGAGACGTCAGCCCGCACCGTACCTTCCCGTGGCGCAGTGGTTGTTCTTGATTACACCGTGTACCGGGGAGGCCAAGTTGTGTTTACTCTGAAACGTTCTGATGGCACTGTTTTACCGTTTGGTACGGTTATTTCTCTGGACGGTATGTCGCCGGGTAAGGAGAATACCGGTATTGTGGGCGATAGTGGGCGGGTCTATCTGGCCGGTGTTCCGGAGAAAGGTCGCCTGACGGTGAGCAGTGGAGGAAAACAGTGTCATGCGGACTTTGTCCTGCCGCAGGACAGAACGCAGACAGGAGCGGTGGTGGAGGCGGAGGCGGTATGTCGCTGAGATATCTGGTTTTTATCATCCTGTCCTGTCTCTGCGCAGACTGGGGATATGCAGAATCCGGCGGACAGGCACCATATCCGGAAAGAAGCCGAGTAATTATCAGAGAGAGTGAAGCGGTGGTCACGACGGGAAACTTGACTGTCAGAAATCCCGGCTCCCATCCCTGGCTGATGCAGGCCTGGCTTGAGGATGAAAACGGCGCCAGGGAAGGACATATTTATCCTGAATTGTCCCGATTAGAGCCTTATTTCTCCCGCCGTCTGCTGATTTCTCCGTCGGTATCTCAGTGGCATGAGGGCAGGGAGGGTCTGAACTGGCTGATCATCAGGCTTATACCGTCGGTGGAGCGTGATGGTCGCAGTCGACTGACCATTCCGGTGGAACTGAGACTGAAAGTGTTCCTGCGCTCACATACAGCAGGGGCTGAGCAGGAAAATCCTATGCTTTTCTGTAAGCCCCGACAGGGAGGAAGAATGATTCTGCATAACGGTGGACGACATTATGTGACGCTGATAGAGTTGAAAGACAGCACAGGACGGATAGTTAACAAGGGGGGGATTATGATTGCTCCAGGAGAATATCATATACAGGGAAGTGGAATGACTTTTGGCTCTTATAAATATGCTTATTTGGATGACAGAGGAAATATTAATAATGGAATTGTGAGTTGTCGTTAGATGATTCTTATTTTTAAATGATCTTATCTGGATGGTTTTATCCGGCAAGTTATATCTTAATCAATACTGGGAAAGCAAAATATTGATGGTGAATGCAACAACCAAAATCTGGGAAGTTTACATGAGATATTTATTTGATATATCTGTTTTTTCTGTTTTTATTTTACCATATAATGTGTTTGCTGGTGAGAGAGAATCGTTCTCACAAAGTGTTGATCTGGCATTTTCTGTAAATATAGAACCTCCAGTGTGTAAATTAGAAAATACAGTGCAATCGATTGATTTTGGCGATTTATCAGTGCAGGAGATAAAAGAAAGTGAAATAAAAAAAACAGCAACCTTTTCATTTACTGGTTGCGCCAGTGTGGATAGCCTGAAAATATCATTTATCGGAGATAATGTCGATAATAATAAAAATTATATAAAAAACAAGATAGGGGCTGATTATGCGTCAGGTATAGCTATCAAACTTTATGATGAATCTTTTAATAAGATAACTCTAAAAGATGGTTATAGTCGTCCTGTAGGTAAATTAACCACATCATTTGATTTCTTAATATATGCCTCAATAGAAAAAGAGAGCGTAAATTCATCAATACAACCCGGTATTGTGGATACTTCAGTGTTATTTTCCGTTACCTATAACTAACATAATGTAAATAATTGACGAGAGTGTTGAATATGAATGGTTTTGAAAGATTATTCCTACTGATATTATTTTTTGGGGAGGGGGCATTTTCAAGTGCTGTCCATGGCGATACTTTCTATGGCGCTCACAAAATAGTATATCTCTCAAACGTTATTGAAAATACAGATGAGCCTGATAAATGGATAAATTTAGGAAATTTTAGCATGAACACTCCTTCAGGTAGCGACAATATTCCTATAACATCCAGCTATCCTTGTGCTGATTATTTTTGCACCGGAGGAAGGACTGAGTTAGGCTTAAGTGGAAAATCATCTTATATTACATACTTAACCAGAATTCCTGTGACTATTAGTGATGTCGCTGGTAATCAATATATATTTTCAGTTGCATTTCCATATGGTCTCCCAGAAGTGTACTTATCAGAGTATAATGTTACTTCGGGAAGAACCATTCATACAAAGTCAGATATTAGTGGTGTTGCAGATTTTACTCAGCCATCGAACGTACAAAACGCATTGTCATCACACATGAAATCAAAACTAAACAATTGTGGCAGTCTATACGGGTGCACTATTAAAGGAGCAGCCTGGATTAAGGGGAGTGCTTCTCCGGCTATTTATATTAAACTGCCAAAAAACCTTTCTGCTCAAACGTTAAATTTTAACGAGCAGACAATTCTAAGATTGAAAACTCATATAAGTAAACAATCTATGATAGATACAGTGGAGACACCATATGTCGAACTGAAAATAAGTGGTTCAATAACAATACCAGAGAGATGTTTCTTTAAAGTTGATAGCGAATCATTCCACTTTAATTCTATATTTTCTAATGCAGATAATGGTTTGAAAGGTCAAAAAAATATAAATGTAACAACAACTTGTAATTATGCACCTGAGGGGACTAAACAATATATGAAGATGACTGCCATATCTGGAGGGAGTTTAAATGCGGATAACAATTATTATGAGGTAGGTAATTCTGTTACTACAAATAAAGCTTTAGGTATCATATTTAAGATTGATGGAACTATTTCTGGTTGTGATTCAAATGGAGATGTTTTCGAACAAGAATATTTGACTAATACTTTTACTTATGGTTTAAACAAAACATATTCCACACCGATCAATTTCTATTTGTGTAAATACGGTATGCCAGAGAAAACAGGAGAGCAAAGTATTATTTTGAGACTAACATCTCGATGGGTTATTGAGTGAATACACCACATAATCTGCACAATTTGTTCCATATTTTACAAATATCAAGATGCAAAATAACATCTGAACCGATCATTGATTGGCATCCGGTCAGTTACTCCAGGAATTAAATCTTCACACCATTGTCTCCATTGCCATATTTAAACCAATGGAGACGTCAATGTCCAAGATGAGGGGGGCGGACAATTTCTCGGACTGTTTTATTATGTCAGCCCATGTTGTTAGCGATACATTTCAGGACTGAGTGTCCCCAGCAATAATCCTATATGTACAAAGTTTCATGACGGCCTGAAGTTTCACTTCTGGTTCCAAGGACACATCTGGATTAATTTTATAGGTAAAGACAGGCCGTCTGTCGGGATACAGTTCATTAATCCAACAAGCGAGTACATCACTGCAGAAATACCCCAGAGTTCTGCTGGTAAACGCCAGGTAGCACCCGTGGTTAAGATAATGTTCAATGGCAAGCTGTTTTTGCACATCTAAGTAACGAGGCTTACGACACATAGATTCTCTTACTTGGTCATTTGCTTCTCGTGAACTAAGGCAGCGCGGTAGATTTCTTTCCGAAGAGTGGCTCTGCTCATGTACGATAGAGGCAAGTTTTTACCATATTTGAAATAACCTCCAATGGCGTGAATTTTTCTTCTTCTATAAATGTTTTTCATCTTCTGCTTCCTAGCAGTATCAACGGTACTGATTTTCAGCTATGAGAGAACGATTTAAACAACAACTTGAGAGGTGGTCTGAGCTTGCACACGGAAGAGGTAACCGGAGTCTGGAAATGCAGAATCAGATACAGAAATAATGTACAAAAGCAACACCAAGTTACGGAGTGTGTGTAATAAATAACAATGAGCATGGAGGGTATGTGTTGTTTTTTTATAGGGTTATGATTAATAACCTTGGTAACATAATAAAAATTTATAAACGGATACCGAAGCCGAATCAAGCTAAATATTTATTATATTAAACAGGTATAAAAGATGGTTAAATATAGTTTAAAAAAAGTATATTCGTCTTTTTTTCATCGTATGGGTATGATATTTTCTGTATTTGCATTTGTTACCTTTGGGTTGTTACTAGATAACTATTTAGAATATTTTTTAGAGTCAACAATTCTCACCTCCCTTTTGTTTTGTGTTTTTATATATTGTATGTCGCGGTTTGTCGGTTGGTGCATAAATAGTCTGGTAATTAAATAGCTTTCCTCTTTTAATATAAGTGGATACCTGATCTTACCCAGCAATAGTGGACACGCGGCTAAGTGAGTAAACTCTCAGTCAG
>OGDD01002040.1_pt1 | contig 13275 bp, 10 predicted proteins | sample 1570301 | NCBI WGS metagenome assembly OGDD01 (sample SAMEA2581971, study PRJEB24529) | metagenome | biome: Human gut stool | place: China | collected 2011 | reverse complement strand
TCGGATCAGCTCATTTATTTTATCACAGAGCTTTTCGTTTGTCAAGAACTTTTTTAATTTATTTTTTTGAAGCTCTTTCGAACTTCTTTGCTGTTCTCTCGATCAGCAACTCGTTTATTTTACCAAACTCATTTGCTTTTGTCAAGAACTTTTTTCATTTTTTTGAAGCAGTTTTTGCAACCCGCGGCAGCCACCCGGCTCCGAACTAGGTTTTTCTGTTTCAAAGAAACTCATTCGCATCAGCTCTCGCTGACAGCTTAGTTATAATAACACCGCCCAAAGCAAAAGTCAACACCTTTTTTCGAATTTTCTTATTTTTAGAAAAATACAGTTAATTCTGCATATTTTATATTTTATCTGAATTTTTTAAAAAAGACCGTACGCATCACACGCCGGTCCTTTTTCCACAACTTCCTTCTAATTTTTCCCCACGCGCAGAATCGCATCCTGAATATTTTCCACCGGAATCAGTGCGATTCCACCGATTTTCTCCACGGACTTCATGCAGACAGCAGGTAAAATCACCCGCTCGAAGCCCAGTTTTTTTGCTTCCAGTACACGCTGTTCCGCCATGCTGACGGCGCGGACCTCACCGCTTAAGCCGACCTCGCCAAATACGACCGTTTTCTCATCGATCACCTGATCTTTGTAGCTCGATACGACGGCAAGTGCGATGCCAAGATCGATCGCCGGCTCATTCATCTTGATTCCGCCTGCGATGTTGACGTAGGCATCGCTTGTCGAAAGATTGACTCTTGCGCGTTTTTCCAGCACTGCCATCAGCAGGTTCACACGGTTGAAATCGCATCCTGCTGCGGTGCGGCGCGGGATTCCGAAATTACTGTGGCAGACCAGTGCCTGAATCTCGATCAGGATCGGGCGCGTTCCCTCCATGGAGCATGCGACAACCGAACCGGAAGCTCCCTCCGGCCGTCCGTTCAGCATGTATTCCGATGGATTTTTCACTTCCACGAGTCCCTCTGTCTGCATTTCAAAGACGCCGATCTCATTTGTAGAACCAAAACGGTTTTTGACGCCGCGTAGAATCCGGTAGGACGCATGACGGTCGCCCTCGAAGTACAGCACGGTATCTACCATGTGTTCCAGCACACGTGGGCCGGCCACATTACCGTCTTTTGTCACATGACCGACGATAAAGATCGAAATTCCCATTCCCTTTGCAATCTGCATCAGCACATTCGTCGATTCCCGGACCTGGGATACACTGCCCGGCGCGGAGCTGACCTCTTCGTTATACATGGTCTGGATCGAGTCGATGACGGCAATCTCCGGCTTCTCTTTTTCCATGACGGCGCGGATAATGTCAAGATTCGTCTCACAGAGCAAGGACAGATTTTCATTAAATTCTCCGATCCGCACGGCGCGCAGTTTGATCTGGCGCAGGGACTCCTCGCCGGAAATGTATAAAACCTGATGTCCTGCTGTGGACAGCATGCGGCACACCTGCAGAAGGAGTGTGGATTTTCCAATTCCCGGATCGCCGCCGACCAGTGTCAGGGAACCCGGCACGATTCCTCCGCCGAGCACCCGGTCGAGTTCTCCGATTCCCGTCGGGATACGCTCTTCTTTTCCTGTTGAAATTTCCGTCAGATGCACCGGCTTTCTGCCCGCTGCGCTGTGGCTTCCGAGCCACTGGTTTCCCGCCGGTGTTTTGGCCGCCGTCGGTTCCTCCACAAACGTGTTCCATTCTCTGCACGCCGGACACTGGCCCATCCATTTTGCGGACTCATAGCCGCAGTTCTGGCAGAAAAAGGCTGTTTTTTTTGCTTTTGCCATAGTTGTCTCCCTTATAATTGTCAAAAAAGCTGCCGCACACGTTCTGCGACAGCCTTCTTTTTTTACTTCATCATGCTTTTACGATTTCTACTGCTACATCCTCTGTTTTTTCCAGCTCTACGCTGAAGGAAAGTTTTCCGCCGAGGTTTGTGGTCATGTGGCCAACGTTTACGCCGTCGAGCAGCACCTTGTATTCGGTCTCTGCTTCCATTTCAACGGTGATCTGTGCATCCTCCGGTCCTTCTACTTTGAAGGTCATGCCGTCGTCGAATACGTTCAGATCGGTAACTGCGGTTCCCGGAACGGATTCGTATACGAACAGTCCGTTTCTCTCCAGCTTTGTGATTTCCTTAAAGGTTTTTACTTTATACAGATCTCCTCTGTGCTCAAAATCAGATTTTTTTGCCTTTGCCGCAAGCTCATAATCTCCGAAGCTGATGCCTCCGTCTGCCTCTGTGCGGATTAATTCTTTTACTACTGACATTTGTAAATGCCCTCCTGGTCTTGTCTTTTGTGGTGTTTCGTTTCTTTGTGAAAATCATACCATAATCGAAAAGATTTTACCATATAATTTATGGAATTTTATATTACTTTTTCTCAAGAACCTTAAATGTAATCTCTTTCTTATTCATTCCAGCCGCAACGGTATCGCCTTTTTTCACTTCTCCGTTCAGGATGGCTTCTGCGAGCGGATCCTCAATTTTGCTCTGGATCGCGCGTTTTAACGGGCGGGCACCGTACTTGCTGTCGAAGCTGTTTTCCACGAGATATTCTTTCACGGTGTCACGGACTTTCAATTCAATGTCCATCTGCTCCTTGCAGCGGCGCTCCAGATCTTTGAGCAGAATCTGCAGAATCTTCTTCATATCCGCCTTGGTAAGCTGATGGAATACAATAATCTCGTCGATTCGGTTCAGGAATTCCGGCTTAAACATCCGTTTGACTTCTTCCATCACCTGGCCCTTCATGTATTCGTAGTCTTTCCGCTCATCTTCTGTCGAAAGGAATCCAAGGCGTTTCGGCGCTACAATGTTCTGTGCTCCGGCATTGGATGTCATGATAATGCAGGTCTGTTTGAAATCAACTTTTCTGCCCTGCGCGTCGGTGATATGGCCATCATCAAGCACCTGCAGCAGAATGTTGAAGACATCCGGGTGCGCTTTTTCGATCTCGTCAAACAGGATCACACTGTACGGGTTGCGGCGCACTTTTTCGGAGAGCTGGCCGCCTTCCTCGTAGCCGACGTATCCCGGAGGGGAGCCGATCAGTTTGGAGACGCTGTGTTTCTCCATGTACTCCGACATGTCGACGCGGATCAGGGCCTGCTCTGTACCGAAAACTGCCTCGGCGAGTGCTTTGGAAAGTTCTGTTTTTCCGACACCGGTCGGTCCAAGAAACAGGAAGGATCCTGTCGGACGGTTCGGGTCTTTTAATCCGACTCTGCCTCGTTTTACGGCTTTTGCCACAGCTGTCACGGCTTCTTCCTGGCCGACAACGCGTTTATGGAGTGTCTGCTCCAGTCTTGCCAGACGTTTCGATTCTCCTTCCGCGAGACGCTGTACCGGAATTTTCGTCCAGGTGGATACGGTTTTTGCGATTTCTTCTTCTGTTACCTGCAGTTTTTTGTTTTTGCAACGGCGTTCAAAGCGTTTTCGGATCTGCTCCAGATCTTTTTCGAGCTCCTGCTGGCGCGCCTGCAGTTCTTTTGCCTGCTCAAAATCGCCGGCACTGATCGCGGATTCTTTTTCTTTCTGTACTTCGAACAGTGTCTGCTCCTCTTTTGCCATGTTGTCCGGCACCTGGTAGCCGGCGAGCTGTACGCCTGCGGATGCCTCATCGATCAGATCGATGGCTTTATCCGGCAGGAAACGGTCGTTGATGTAGCGGACGCTCATTTTTACGGCTGCTTCCAGTGCTTCATCGGTGATTTCCACGCCGTGGTGGCGTTCGTAGTATGGGCGCAGGCCTTTTAAGATATCAAGTGCTTCGCTTTCCGTCGGTTCTTCTACTTTGACCGGCTGGAAACGGCGCTCCAATGCGGCATCTTTTTCGATGTATTTACGGTATTCTTCCAATGTTGTTGCACCGATGAGCTGAATTTCTCCGCGGGAAAGGGACGGTTTTAAGATATTGGATGCATCGAGTGCTCCCTCTGCACCGCCGGCCCCGATGATGGTGTGAAGTTCATCGATGAACAGCAGAATATTTTCATTTTCCGTGACTTCTTTGACAACGCGTTTGATACGCTCCTCAAATTCACCGCGGTATTTGCTTCCGGCTACCATTCCGGAAAGGTCAAGGACAACAACTCGCTTATCGCGGATCGTTTCCGGCACGATGCCAAGGGCAATCCGCTGCGCCAGACCTTCCGCAATCGCCGTTTTTCCGACACCCGGCTCTCCGATCAGACACGGGTTGTTTTTTGTCCGGCGACTTAAGATCTGAATGACACGCTCAATTTCCTGCCCACGGCCGACAACCGGATCGAGTTTTCCTTCACGCGCAAGCTCCGTCAGATCCCGGCTGTACTGGTCCAGTGCCGGCGTTTCGCTGGTCTGCGCTCCACCTCTTGTCTGCGGTCCGCGGCCGGTGTTTGTATTTCCGCTTGCACCGCCCTGCAGCGGTGCCTCGCCCATGGCAGTAAGGATTGCTCCATATAGTTTCTGAATGTTGATCCCCATGGTAAAAAGCAAACGGGTAGCAACACAGTCACTTTCTTTTAAGATTGCAATCAGCAGATGCTCGGTTCCCACAGCTCTGCTCTTAAAACGCGCTGCCTCCGCTTCTGCATTTTCAAGCACTCTGCGTACCCGCGGAGTATAGCCCGGTCGGGATTCGGTCACGGTGTTTCCGCCTGGTGCAATCAGACGGTCAATCAGTTCGGTAAGCTGTCCGGCATCTACGTGAAACTCAGAAAGCACCATGCCTGCTGTGCCATCCTCCACGTTCAGAAGTCCGATCAGAAGGTGTTCGGTTCCTACGTAATTATGTCCACATTTTTCAGCTGTCCTAACCGCATATGCCAGTGCTTTTTTTGCCTGACTGGTATATCCTTCTCTCATAATACTATTGTCTCCTTCATGTTTCGTCTGCGTAATTGCTGTAAATTTCATCTACAAGCTGATGTACTTCTTCTTTTGATATATTTTTGCAGACGGCTTTTGCAAGAATCACCTGCAGATCTTCGCGCAGTTCCTGCATGGCATACAGTTTATCCGCATCGATAGAGATAACGGCTCCTTTTCTTCGGTCAATCGAAAGAAGCCCCTCCTGCCGGAGTACGCTGTAGGCCTTATTTACGGTATGCATGTTGATTCCGATATTGTCTGCGAGCTGTCTTACCGAAGGTAGAGTATCTCCTTCCTGAATTCTGGAAGTGGCAATACCCAGAATAATCTGATTTCTCAGCTGGATATAGATCGCTTCATCGCTGTTGAAATCGATCTGTATTGTCTCATAATACATAGTTACACCCTGCTTTCTCGTATCGTTTTGTTATACATATGTTATAACAATTCGCAGACTTTGTCAACAAACGGTTTCCCTACCTGTTTTTCTCGTAGATGATCTGAAGACCTTTCAGGAGCAGATTCTCATCGATGATGATGTCATGTCTGCAGTGCGGAATCACAGCTTTCGCCAGACCTCCGGTAGCCACAATCGTGCATTTGCAGCCAAGTTCTTCTTCCATCCGTTCGATCATGCCGTCGATGCTGGCAGCGTTTCCATAAATCATACCGCCTTTCATACAGTCCAGCGTATTTTTGCCAATGACTTTTTTCGGTGCTGTCAGACTGGTCTGGCTAAGCTGCGCGGCATTTGATACGAGAGCATCCAGCGAAGTACGAAGTCCCGGAAGAATCACGCCTCCGATGAAGCTTCCTTTCTGATCAAGTACACTCATCGTCGTGGCAGTTCCCATATCGATAACAATCTGCGGACATGTGTATTCATTCAGCGCTGCTACTGCTACTACAACAAGATCGCTTCCTGCCGTTGCGGGGTCGTCCAGTTTGATATTAAGTCCGGTCTTCACACCGGGGCCGACAACTTTGACCGGCTTTTTAATCACTTTTTCTGCCGCACTCCGGCAGAGCTCTGTCACCTGCGGAACAACGGAAGAGATGATACCTCCTTCGATCTGCTCCACCGGAATCTCATACAGTTCCAGTACATTTTTCAGGCTGACTGCGTATTCCAGCTCTGTTTTTGCCTTGTCCGTGGAGAGTCTTTCGATGAAGTATGTTTTTTTCCCTTCCACACACCCAAGGACGATGTTCGTGTTGCCGATGTCTATTGCAAGGATCATGATTCAGGTTCCTCCTGTAAAAACTATGAAATAAAATTCTTGTGGTTTTATTATACATGGTGCGGCGCTTTGAGACAAGGAAAAAGACAGCAAGAAAAAGACAATTAAGTCGATTTCATACTGTCTTCTGAATATTTCATTTTGAATTATCTATTCTTGTTGTTCACAAAAATAAATTTTACATCATTCTCAAACCTTTCGGTAATTGTATTATCTCATATAGTTGTTTGAGTACCATACATTTTTACATCATTCTCAAACTAAACGAGTCCAACACTTTGCAAAAGTTCCGTTTGAGTACCATACATTTTTACATCATTCTCAAACGAGATCCGCCACACGGTCTTCTGCTGATTTGTTTGAGTACCATACATTTTTACATCATTCTCAAACGAGAGGTTTGATGTGTCTGTGTATACGGTGGTTTGAGTACCATACATTTTTACATCATTCTCAAACTCGCCGGAGAATTAAAGGCATCGTTATTTGTTTGAGTACCATACATTTTTACATCATTCTCAAACTCATGAAGCTCTCTTTTCAGCTTCCGCAGCGTTTGAGTACCATACATTTTTACATCATTCTCAAACGGTTGTCGGAATGAATGTTTTGTGTATCGTGTTTGAGTACCATACATTTTTACATCATTCTCAAACACGTCTGTGATATGCGGAACTGTTTTTTATGTTTGAGTACCATACATTTTTACATCATTCTCAAACAGAAGGAAGTGAGTAAGATGCAGAGGTATGTTTGAGTACCATACATTTTTACATCATTCTCAAACATTAGATTATATGAGGCACATGAAAACGGAGTTTGAGTACCATACATTTTTACATCATTCTCAAACTCAAATGGTCGGTGGACGTCCGCTTTCATTGTTTGAGTACCATACATTTTTACATCATTCTCAAACCTCAAATTTAAAAATGAACTGCTTTCATCTGCACAAAACAGGTACTCAAACATCCGATGGATATTAATAGACATCACATCCATCTTTGTCAATTATATAATATTCTCTCTGATTCGAAAAGTCCCTTTGTATATTTTCTATGAAAAGCAAGGATATTTCATAGTAGCATGCCATTTGGGAGAGTTTGTTTATTTGTGTTTCGTTCAGATAGGATCGAATATTGACCAAAATCACCAGTTCTTTTTGGAGAAGTTCGGCCATAACTTTGATATATTGCGTTAATTTTTCCAGAAGTCCCATCTCTTTTTCGGTTTCTGTCTGAACTCCCATCAATTTTAGGAGTGCGCTCAAATCGATTTCCTCATTTTGTTCCAATTCGTACCCACTGACAGCTTCCAATTGATAGATGTATTTCTTCAGTTCCGCAATAATTCTCTGTGTTTCCAGAAACATTTCTTCATTTTGCGCACTTTTGACCAGCTCTGTAAATAACCGTTTTTGTATTCTGTGATCCGCAAAATCAAGAGAAAAGGGCGTTAATACCAATTCCACATCTCTTTTCATATTCAGCTCTGTGTCAGCTTTAGAAAGTACGAAATTTCCCTCTTCTCCCTGATTTTGTTTTTGCAGCTGCTCCACATATTTTAAAAACAGCTCCGGTGATTCTATAATCCATTCCGTGGGACAGTTCCGATGAATCGCAATAGGTTTTTCCAAGTCCACATGTACCAGTTTCATAAAATCACCAGCCTTTCATCCGTATTCAACACTTCACTCTTTACGTTCCCAACAATCAGATCCATTTTCGCATACTGCTTCTCAGTCACCGTTAAAAGCTGTACCAGGCCTTCTTCCGGCTTATTTTTATGAATCTGATCCACGATTCCATTCACTGCAGTTGTATTTAACGCAAGCTTACAGTATACGGATTCCTGGAGCATCAGGAATCCGCTTTTCAATAAAAACTTTCGAAATCTCGCATATTCTCTTCTCTGATCGCCCGTCAGCACCGGAAGATCAAACAGTACCAATACTCTCATAAAACGATAACTCATAGGCCATAAAACCGGATCAATGCACTGTCATTCTCATTTAAGGCATCAAATACACTTTTACAGTAAATTTTTATGGCATTATTCACATACTGTGTTTTCCCGTCTATCATGACTTCGTTGTTTAATACATTGACCAACTGTATTTTTTCCTCATGCGTAAATTCTTTCCTCTGCATTTGGATTACTTCCCGGTCAATCAGAACACGGAACGGTTCCATCAAATCGGACGCCAGATTAAACTGATTAAACATATTATCATGAAAGAGTCCGAGCTGTGTAATATAACCGCTCGCTACAATTTCTCTCGCAAACGCAGACAACAAAATGCTATATCCGTAATTCAGCGCTGCATTTTCCGGACAATCCGCAGTTCTGGTAAATGTCATGCCGAACAACGCATTAAAATATACCTTTGCCGCATGCCCTTCCCGGTTTGTCTCATCGTTCCAGCCAATCTCCTGTAAATATGCTTCTAACAGACCCGCTTCTTCCTTTCCCAGATTTTTTAACAGTTCCTTCTGTTTTCGTATTTTTTCCGTCACAATCTCTGTCCAGATCGCTTCTTTACTGTGCCGGCTCCACTGAATCTGCTTTCTGACCTTATTGCTGGTATCATGACTTCCGTAATACCCAACCAGTTCCGACGATGGATTTCTCTTTTCATCGCAAAAAATCACTTTTATTTTCTTTTTTGTCAGCTCTGCCAGCAGACTTGTTGTGACTGTTGCTGCTGTTGACTCAATCAGAATGGTTGAGATTTCACTTAAATGTATTTTTGTTACTTCCTCATTTCGCACCACAAGATAACCAAGCTGATAGTCCAGCTTTGCCCGTTTGGAAATAACCACAATCCGCCAGCTCATAATGCATTCAGGTCTAATGCCTGCTAGTAAATACCGGTTGGCGATTGATGAATCATTTCGATTCGACTGCAATCGGTTATATTTTTGTTGAGACACAAAATTCCTGCTCTTCCAGATCCTCCAATTAATTTCAAATCAGCGGCAGCACTCTGGCACTGGAAAAAATGTAAAACTTCATACAAAACGATACACTTTTCTTCTATGCATAATTCTTTAAATTTTTCTCTTTTTTCCGTTAATGTCTTTGCCTGTGCTCCAAGTTTTTTTGCATATACCGTATTTATTAATTTATTCAAAAAGGTTTCATACAGCATCATCACCTTCTTTTCTTCTAAATGGTCGGAATCGTAAATTTTCAGTTCTTTATTCTGTTTTTTACGTTCCACGTACTGTACTATTTTTTTCAGTATTTCCGTTTCTTCCTGAGAAAGTACCAGCTGATTTGCACCTTGCATCAATAGCTGATCTCCTGATCTTCCGGAAACCCACATATAAAATCCGTCCACACACAACAGAGTATCTATTTTGATTTCCGGCACCAGCACTCGCGGATTCTTTAACTGTCTTTCCTCTTCCAGATACCGAATTATATTTTCTTCTGACTTCTGAATTTCCTTTTTCAGACGAATCGGCACATACTCGATTGTTCGTATTTTCTTTCCCTTTTTGCCCTCCGATTCTGCCAGTACAAAGTAAGCTCCCGCCTCTTTGTTATATCCTCCATACTTCTGTATATCACAAAGCCGTTCATCACTGCTCTTGATCGGAACCTGACCTTTTCCTTTTTTGACAATCTGCTGGTCAAACAATGCACCTGTTGCCTCATACGATCTTCGCGTCACAAGAATGTTGTTCTTTTCCATAAACTTTCGGACTGTCACAATGGTTCCGTTCCCGCCTTCCCAGGCAATTTCTCCGTTTCGTTCAATTCTTTCCTGTTCAAACATCTTCTTCAGGTTATAACTTCTTCCCGGATTTTCCTTAATGAAGTGAATCGGATTTGATGTGAATTTTACAAAATATGCGTTGCCAACGACAATATTCAAATAAGCATCCTTCGCATGATGATAATCATTCATCTCCCGTACCTTCAGAAATTTAAAATCCTTACGGAACTTTGAAACGGTTGGCGCTTTCACATAAACAATCTGTGTATCCGGGATCACCTGCTGCAGAATACTTGCTGCCGCTTTTGTACTCTGACGAGTTTCCACCAGCTGCCTGGAAATAAATCCAGCCAATTCAGACGGTTCAAATCCGTTTCTTCTTATCAGCCGTTTATATTTTTCTTCACTGATCAATCCGGCATCCACTAAAGATTTCCAGAATGGCTGCATTTTTTTCCGAACTGTTTCATCGATCGGATATTTATCCTCTTTCATCTGATTACACTTTTTCTTTACAAGTACCCGGTTATCCAGGCTATCATCCATCACTTTGGACTGTGGAAAAATATGATCAATGTCATACTTCTGATTATCCCACAATTCCTCCAGTTCAATTGTTTCACCGGAATACATGCATTTTCCTTTTTGCGTATAATACAAATACAGCTTGTCTCTTCTCATTTCCGCATCGGAACGTTTTTCAATCTCATCTATCCAGTCTTTTTCTTCCGCTTTACATTTTTTATAGAGTTCCAGCAGTTTCTTTTTTCTTGAAGTGGTTCTTCCCTGATCGGTTTTCTCTCTTGCCATTTCTATAAAAACACGTTTCGGTGGGTTTCCCATCACTTTACAGATTTCCTTTACAATCAAAAGGCTCTGCCAAATCTGCCGCTTCACTGCCGGTGATACGTAAAGTTCCTCGACTAATTCATACGAAATATCCCGTTTTTTCTGTTCGTTTCCATTCTTTTCTTCGATTGCCGATGCAAACAAATATTTTTCGCTAAGCAGTTGCATCAGATTGTCATTCGTCTCCCACAAAGCCCGAATAATAGACCATGCCTCTCCCGTTTCCGGTGCCGGTGCTTCCGTCTCTTCCAAAAACACTTTTGAGAGTCTTCCCCAACCACGATACGGCAGTTTACTTATGCTGTCTCTTTGTTTTTCTGTCAACTCCGGAAACAGTTTCTTTAATCTCTGTTTCAGTATCGCTTTATCATCTCCAAACAGCGTTACGTTCAGGATGATGCATTCTTTTTCCGCCTGGTTCAGTGACAGATTTGTTAATTTCTCTTTAAAGTCATGGTATGCCGTAAGAGAACTCTTGAAATCACCATCAATTCCGGTAATTTCAACTTCTTTTCCGGTAATTCCTTCTTTCACTAAATAGTTTTTCAGTTTTTTCTGTGTAACTTTTCTGCTTTTCTGGAATACTTCTTCATATATTTTCTGTTTCTGCTCTACAGATATCTTTTCTCCATCCAAACGCAGATTATTTAATTCATTTAAAACTTCGTATTTGCTATACAGCAGAGAATACTTTGGTAAAACATCTTCACTTGGCAGATAAGTACATTTATTCGTCATTCTTCGAATAAACTGCTCTGCACTTGCTTCCAAATCTACCATCTCATCGAAGTTCCATGGATATATTTTGCCTTCTTTTCGTACCGCCCAGTTACTCTTCTCCCCTTTTTTTCGAATTCCGTTTAAGGGTCCTACGTAGTACGGAATGCGGAATGTGAAAATCTTTTGAATCTTCTCTCCATTCTCTTTCAGTAGCGGAACTTTATCTTCCAGATTTTTCAGGATTGCATTTAATTCATATAAATGAATCTGATACGGAATGACACTGTTGTCTTTTACAGTCTGTTTCGGAAGAAACGTTCCCATTTCCATTTCCTTCTGCATACAGGATGCTTTCGTCACATCTGATATCTTGCCCAGAATATTCTTTTTCAGATAACCGTAAAAGTCTTCCTGGCTACATTGCTTTGGTGCCTTGATATACGCATAATAATTAGTTTTTTCGTCCTTTTTTGCAAACAGTCTCTGATATTCTTCCCTTGAAAGATTCTCTCTGACCAGCTTTTTCAGATCTTTCAGATCCTTTTTATGCTTTTCATAAAGTGCCACTTTTGCCTCTGAAAGAGAAGAATAGTTCTGCAAAATATCAGCCAGAACAGCCCAATCGTACACTGCTTTTGCGTGTTCAATTAATGCATATTTTTCTCCCAGCTCTGCTTCGATCTCTCCAGCGTATTCTTCATAACCTGCATCTGCGAAGCAAAGTTTTGGCCGTTCCAGTGTATCCATCTGTTTTTCCCCAAACAGATTTCCCAGTTTTGCTGTTCCACCGGTAATCAATCCCAGCCACTCTTTTTCACAGGATGTTTCTGCCCGCATTGCTTTTACTGCTTTTGTCTTTTTCGCAGATTTGGTCAATGTTCGGTCTTTTAAAATTGCCTCTATTTCCTTGCTTCTTTCCACTCCAATCTCGGAAGAAAAGCCAAGTTCTTCTGCCCGCACTGCTTCAAGGAACTGTTCAAATGTTGTCTGAAATTCTCTTACCTGTTCGATATTTCCGTTTAATAGAAAATGGCCTCTGTGTTTCATCATATGATGCAGAGCAAGATATATCAGGCGAATATCAGGCGTTTCGTCAGTTTCCATTAACCATTTTCTCAGATGATAGATGGTTGGAAACTGTTTATGATATTCTTTGTCTGTGTAATCATCATCCGCAAACAATGCATAGGGAAGTTCTGGACACTTTCCCTGCCTGTCACGCTTATCCTCTGGCCAGTAACGACTCTCTTTCATTCTGCGAAAAAATCCATCGTCTATCTTTTCTACTTCTTCCGCAAAAATTTTCTGCAGCAATTCTATTCTCCAATTACGACGATCCAATCTTCGTTTTGCTGTCCGAAACCCTCTTCTCTCTTCTGCAGTCTGTGCACTGTCAAATAGCCGTACACCCCAAAGTGTTTTTCCATGTGCGCGCAAAATTTCGTACTTCTCATTTGTCACAGCCCATCCAACCGAACCGCTTCCCATATCAAGTCCGAGATAATATTCCCCTTTCATCTGTTCTTTCCTCCATTTTCTACGTTTTATCTAATTTTACCATATATTTTGATTTTTTACATCTTTTCTTTCCTATTTTCAACAATTCTACTTCCTGGTTCTTGCTGTTCTCACAGTACTGAATCATAACCATGTTTCATTTCTAATTTTAGACAACAAAAAAACTGCTGTCTATGAAGACAACAGTTTTCGTTCCACACACTGTGGACCATCTAACGATGGCGTTTTCGATAAATCGTTATTTGAACTTATGATGTAAAATTTAGTATGGTACTAAACTATCTACACTATACTTCTATTTTTTCCTCGTATTATATAGTAGTAGTTTTTAGAGACCCTCTCCAAGGTCTTTATAACC
>OGDD01002031.1_pt1 | contig 13324 bp, 10 predicted proteins | sample 1570301 | NCBI WGS metagenome assembly OGDD01 (sample SAMEA2581971, study PRJEB24529) | metagenome | biome: Human gut stool | place: China | collected 2011 | reverse complement strand
AGCCTTTTATCCTTGCAAAATTACTGTATATATTAAAATATAGTACTTAAAGCCCCGGTTTCCGCTGCAAACGGAAACCGGGGCCAACACTTATTCCACAGTCAGTCTAACCACCTGACTGTTTTATATAGTTGTCAGACACTGATGTCTTTATTATGAGTAAGCTTAAAGAAGATTAACAGTGAAATAATTGACGTTAAAGTAAGTACTGTTGAGTAAGCTGCCGCATTACCAAAGTTACTGCGAATAACCTCGGTATAGATTGCTACCGTCAGCGTACTGGTTTTACTTGTATAGAGAATGATCGAAGAACTGAGTTCACTGATCAGGGTGATCCAGCTCATAATCGCTCCGGCTAAAACTCCCGGAAGCATCATCGGCACGGTTACTTTCCAGAAGGATTTAAATTCTGTCGCGCCCAGACTGATCGCTGCTTCCTCGATACTGGGACTGATCTGTGTAATGATAGCCGTACTGGAACGAATCGTATACGGCATCCGGCGTATAGCCAGGGAAATAATAATGATCAGCGCCGTACCGCTTAAAATAAGCGGCTGCTTGTTAAAGGCATACAGGAACGAGATACCTAAAACCGATCCGGGAATAATATACGGGAACATCGTTACCGTATCCAACACTTCCGTAACGTAGGAACGCTTCCGCACTGTAAGATAAGAAATAAAAATACCCATAAAAACAACGATAAAGATCGCGCAGATACCAAAAAGATAAGTATTGGTAATCGAATTATTGTCTTTAGCAAATAAGGTATTCATATAATTCTGCAGAGAAAAATTACCTGTGTACACAGCACCGCCGCTGACCTCAAGGAAAGATGTAAAAATAACCGTCAGTTGAGGCAGCATTGCCAAAAAAGTAACGCCATAAACAAAAAGATAGGCAAAAATTTTTTTGCTGCCTTTGGCCTCTACAGCTTCCATTGGCTTCAAAGCTGTCATCGAATAGGAATAGTGCCCGGCGATATAACGCTGGAGGAAAAACAGCAGTAAAGTGATAATAATAACGATCACACACAAGGATGCAGCAAAATGGTCATCGGTGCTGACTTCGCCCATAAACTGAGTATAAATCAATACCGGAAATGTTTTAAACCCTTCCCCAATCAGCATCGGCGTACCAAAGTCAGAAAAAACACGCATAAATACCAGTAACGAACCTGCTAAAAGCGACGGCATAACTAACGGCAGAATAATCTGACGCACACGCTGAAAAGCGGTCAGTCCCAGGCTTTCAGCCGCCTCATTCAGCGAATTATCCAGATTCTTCAAAGCTCCAGATACATACATATAAATCAGAGGGAACGACTGCAGAGCAAAAACAAGAACGATCCCTGCAAACCCATAGATACCGTCAAGTTTAACGCCAAAAATCGAATTAATAATCTGTGTTACAAAACCGTTCCGTCCTAAAAGCTGAATCCATGCATAGGCTCCAATAAAAGGCGGTGACAAATACGAAATAACGATCAGTATATTAAGGTATTTACTGCCGGGGATTTTGACGCTGCGCAGCACATAAGCCATCGGTAAGCCGATAACAGAAGCAATAATCGTAGAGCATACGGTTACATAAAAACTGTTGACTAATGTACTCCAGTAATATTTCCGTGCAAAAAATTTAGTAAAATAGTCCAGCGTCAGTTTTGATGATTCCGGATCTATCACGCTTTTATATAATATTAAAATCAGCGGATAAACAACAAAGATAATAAAGAAACACAGAATAAGCAGGGCGATGCCCATCCAAAGATTAAATTTTTTGGCAGTATTCATCAGCGGTTCCCCCTAACTATCAGGGGAGTATTCCCATCCTCCGTAAAAACATTGATCTTAGCCGGCTGTACCAGCAAACGTACCGTGGTCTTGTTGGGGATAGTATCTTCAACGCCTGAATTTTGAATTACTTCTATTTCCTGCCCATTTTCCAAACGCATAAAATAATGCGTGGTAACACCTAAAAAGACGCTGTGCTCGACTACGGCAGTAAGACTATCCGAAATGATAAGACAGATAAAAAAAACCTCCGGGCGCACAGAAACCAGCACTTTGCTGCCTGCGGATATTTCCGGAATTAAATTATCCATCGGCACTTCATAAGCACCAAAATCAAGTATTTTAGCAGCGCCTGTAATTTTGACTTTCGCTTCCAGAATATTAGAAAGACCTATAAATGTAGCCACAAATACACAGTTCGGACGTTGATAAATTTCTTTTGGCGTACCTATCTGCTGAATGATACCGTTATTCATAATCGCGATCCGATCAGAAACGGCCAGCGCCTCTTCCTGATCATGCGTTACATAAACTGTAGTAATACCTATTTTCTGCTGAATAAGCTTGATGGCATTACGCATCTCGACTCTGAGCTTGGCGTCAAGATTGGACAGCGGTTCGTCCATCAGCAATACCTGCGGGTGAATAACAATAGCCCGAGCCAAAGCAACCCGCTGCTGCTGACCACCGGAAAGCTGCGTCGGCATCCGGTCTTTCAGATGGGCAATCTTTACTGTTTCCAGGATTTCATCGACTAATGCATTCATTTTTTCTTTGGCTACCTTACGGTTTTTCAGCCCGAAAGCAACATTATCTTTAACTGACATATGCGGAAAAATAGCATAGTTCTGAAAGACCATGCCCATATTACGCAAATGCGTGGGTATATCATTAATGATCTGGTCATCTATTTTGATCGTACCGCCTTCGATAGAGTTAAAGCCGATAATCATTCTCAGCAACGTAGTTTTGCCACAGCCGGAAGGTCCCAACAACGTAAAAAATTCTCCGGGCCGGACATCTACTGACAAACCGTTGATAATAGTATCCTTGCCAAACCGCTTAACGACATTATCGATAGTAATCGCTACACTCATAAAATAACCGCCTTTTTATTTTAGTAAGACAAAAGGGGACTCTGCGAGTCCCCTTTGCCATTTATAACATTTACACTTGCTTACATAGATTTTTCCATATGCTCGCTGAACATTTTAGTAATCTTGGCTTTATTTTCGGAAACCCATTTTTCATCATAGTTAGGAGCTAATTTGATTTTATCATTAGGAGTCATATAATCAGCCAAGGTGGCTCCTTTACGCAGTGGACGTACTGTCAGATTCATACCGACAGCATTCTGCACTTTTTCGGAAAGCATATAATCGACAAATTTCTTAGCATTTTCCGGATGCTTACAGTTTTTCAGGATCTGTACGGATTCTCCGGGGAAAATAGCGCCCTCTACCGGGAATACTACTTTTACCTTAGCGCCATTTTTCACAAGATTAGCTGCCGGGTCTTCCCAGGTAAGACCAACGACATATTCGCCGCCGGCAACGCCTTTGTAGACCTGACTGGAGCTATTGCACATTTTACCGCCCAGATTAGCGATAAATTTATCAACATAATCCCACGCTTCCGGAGACATCGGGTCGCCGTTTTTTCCCATCCCATACAGCATTGCCATCAAGCTTTGGAAGGCCGAGCTGGAGTTGACAGGATCGCCGAAAGCGATTTTTCCTTTTAAAGCCGGATTGAGTAAATCTTCGAAACCGTCAATTTTCATGCCGTTAGCAAGCTCAGTATTAACGATCATAACTGTTGGATCAGCAAAGGCCGGTGTAAAAACACCTGCTTTATTTTTAAAGCCATCCATCATTTTATCGTTTTCAGTGGAAGTATATTCCATAAACAGATCTTTAGAAGAGGACAGCATCGTTTCGTCGGCCGCCCACAAAATATCACCCAGCGGATTATCTTTTTCAGATTTAGCACGTTTAAGGACTTCACCGGTACCTGCTACAACAAGATTCACCTTTATACCTGTATCTTTTTCAAATTGAGGGATAACTGCATTATTCAGCTGCTCGCTGCGGGCAGAATAAACTGTCAGTACTTTTTCCTCCGGTCCTCCGGCTTTTTTCTCTGCTGGTTTGTCACTGCCGCAGCCTGCCGCAACAAGCATCAGTGATGCTAAAACTGCTGAAATGATTTTAGTTGACTTTTTCATAAAAACCCTCCATTCTTGTCCTTTGAGTTAATTTTGTTCTTAATTTTCGCACTTTTCTTACTAATTTGATTATAACCCTTTTACAAAAGGGGGTCAAGCTCAGACACATCATAATACACCACAAATAATTTATGCTATAAAAAAACAGAACTGTCTGCAGATAATTTTACTCAACCAGTAAAAGGCCATATATTTTCAGTTCAGGAACCGCCGCCTGCAGAATTTCCGCCTGATAACCATTATCATTAGCCAAAGCCATAACATCAATTCCGCATGCTTCCAGCGAGGGTCTTGCTTTTGTTGGATTTACACACTGCTTTAAATTACATTCTTTGCACAAACGACAGCGTCCCGCCTTTAAAGCAAAAGCTTTATAATGATTCTGCAGAAAGGCTTCCCGTTCCAGGTTTAATAAAATCTCCAGCAGCCCATTACTCATTGACAGATCGGCCGCAGCAAAATTTTCAACCGCCACCCCATTCAAAGGAAAAGTGTACTGAATGATAATCCCTCTGATAAATTCCTGTAAAAACCTCTGCGTTGCCGCATAATCAGGAACAAATGGCGGACAGCACAATGTTTTTCCATAATTAGGGCAACCAAACTGGCACTTCCAGCGTGTCCAGGCCCCAGTCCTGATACTGGCAACGTCAACTGTTTTTGCGCCTGAAGCGCCTAAAGCCAAAGCTTTTTCAACCAGTTTCTGCAGATCATGTTCCAACGCAGTTTTTTGCATACGACGACCTTCTTTCACTCACATATATTATTTTCATATTTTTATTATACACCTTAATCATATTCTGATGTTTCTTAAAAATAATGTTCAAAAATTACACTTTCAGCAGTAAAAAAATACATTATAAGTAATTATTAAAAGAATTATAAAAAGCATTTCCCTCGCCAAAGTTTCTTTGCTATAATCTAGTCAATATCGTTAAGGAGGCATCACCCATGACAACAGCTTTCGATAAAGACCTGGAACTTATTTTTCAAAAACTGACTTCTGACCGACAAGTTAAACAAGCTTTAGATTTTTTAAAACAGGATGCGCCCAATACTATCGCACAGCAAAAAGAACTGGTAGTCATAGAAGCGCCAACATTTCAGGAAAAACAACGCAGCCTACACTACGCTCAAATGCTGAAAGCTGCCGGTCTGCAGGATGTGACCATAGATGAAAAATTTAATGTTTACGGAAAAATCTACGGCAGTGGTAAAACCGGTAAAAGCGTTCTTCTTGAAGGGCACTTAGATACAGTGTTCTCCTTTGGTACCGTTACAGATGTTATCGAAAAAGACGGTAAGCTTTATGCTCCAGGTATTTGCGATGATACCAGAGCTTTAGCGGCAAATCTTTCAGTTATCAGGGCTTTGGTCAACAGCGGCCTGCGCCCACATCATGATATTATGATTGCAGGCACTGCGGCAGAAGAAGGCCTGGGAGCTATGAGCGGCATGAAATATTTGGTTAATAATAAAGCTGAAGAAATACTCGCAGCCATTTCGATTGACGGTCCCAGTAATGATGTAATGTATTTTAATGCTACGGGCATGATCAATTATGACGTCACCTATACAGGTCCCGGCGGTCATGCTTATCTGGCTTTCGGTACTCCCAGCGCAGTGCAGGCTATGGGACGAGCCATCGCCGCTTTAAGCGATATGCAGGTGCCTGAAACTCCTAAAACTACTTTTACAGTCAGCCTTGCCAACGGCGGGCAGGCCATCCACGGCATTGCTCAAAGCGCTAATTTTAAAATCAATATGCGTTCCGACAGCGCTGAAGTTCTGGCGCAAATGGAACAGCAGGCACTCGCGATTTTCCAGCAGGGTGCCGACGCAGAAAATGCCCGCTGGCAGAAACCCGGCGCTGTAAAAGTTACTTTCAGTAAAATCATGGACGTCCCCGCCGGCAGCCAATCCGAAAGCTGCCGTATGGTCCAGGCGGCCAAGCTGGCAACCTTAGCCTGCGGCATCACGCCGCAGCCGCGTTTAGGCGGCTGCACCAACAGCAATATGCCGATCGCAATCGGCATTCCGGCTGTTACATTAGGACGCGGCGGCGCTGAATATGGTACCCATACCGTAGACGAATGGTTTGACCCAGCCGGAGTATATGTATGTGAACAAAAATCACTGCTGATGCTTTTGGCTTTAGCAGGTTTGACTGACGTTACTGCTGCTCCACAACTTTAACGGCTGCTTCAATCAACACAAAAAGCTCTGACATTAGTCAGAGCTTTTTGTGTTGATGTGTAAGTGTCCAAACTCAATGGGAGGATCAAAATATCTATATATCTATTGTCAGAAGCCATGCTTCTATTGCTTCCAAAATTTGCTGAAAGTTATGCTGCAGTTTTGCGATATCGTCAGAGTCCGCATCATCTATATGCAAGCCTGCCGTTACGGCAACATTAGTATTAAATTTACTCGCCAGGCGCAAAGCCGCCTCTCTGGCAGGCAAATCATCCTTATGTCCCAGACGACATAAAACAGAGGCACTGGCGGAAATCTCAGCAGTATTTTTCAAACTCGGCCTGGGAGAAGCCAAGGCTGCAGCACCAATATGCGAAGCCTCGCCTCCGCCAATCACTACTGCGATATCTTTACCGCATAAAACCACACATGCCGTAACTGTATAAGGTTTGTCCCCCTCGCTTAACGTTACTGTCTGCATATGTCTTCTCCCTGCCATGCGACAAATTTCTGATACTCGATCCCAAACTGCATCAAAATCTTACCGATAATATGATCGATCTGCTGTTCCAGTGAATTGGAGCCATTATAAAAAGTAAGCATCGGCGGTACTATAGCGCAGCCGTTATCAGCACATTCTTTTATATTGCGCAGATGGATACGGCTCAACGGCAGCTCGCGCGGTACTAAAACCACCTTACGGTTTTCTTTAAGACAGACATCAGCCGCACGCAGCAGCAGATTTTCTGCAAACCCTGAGGCTATCCCGGCAACGGTTTTCATACTGGCGGGAATAATTATCATACCCTCCGTAACAAAAAAACCGCTGGAAATACTTGCTGCCAGATTTTTATTACTGTGAGTAAAATCGGCCAGTTCTGCAAGTCTGCTGATTTCTATATTAGTTTCACATTCAAAATTCTTAACAGCACCTTCCGTAATTATCAGATGCACTTCCATATCAGGCAGCTGCTTTAGAGCCTTGAGCATCTGATAACCCATAATGACACCGCTGGCACCGGAAATTCCTACAATCAAGCGCATAATAACCAACCTTTCTTAAACTTACTTTTTAAGACAAATCACCACAGACCGATTACTTTCCACCAGGGTACAGCAACGCCGACAGTAATAATGAACAGCACGATCGTAAACGGTACACCGAATTTGATCGTTTCTTTTTCCGTATACATACCGTTGTCTTCACCTACGCCGACCAAAATCGCCAGATTATGGAATGGCAGTATAAAGTGAGCGTTGATAGCAATATAGGCAATCATAACAGGAATGATCGTACTGATACCCATTGAGCCCGTAAATGCCAGCATCGCCGGGATAACGATCCCCATAACTGCGATAACGCTGCCGAACAGCATATGGATAGCAATAGAAACGGCTGTAATAAATGCGGCCAGGATGAACATATTTTCCGGCACACTGCTTGGCAATACAGTTTGCGCTATCCATGTATTCATGCCTGTAGCACCGCCGACACGGCCAATAGCGACAGCAGCTGTCAAAAAGATCAGTGTTTGTACCGGTACACCGCTCCAGCTTTGCGGAGTCAAAATGCCTCCGATCTTAGGCATTGCCATCCCCATAGCAATAAATAACGTTACCCAGCCAATATCAATGCCATGCAGCGTGTCAGTCATCCAGAGGATAATAGCCAGTGTTACCCAAACGGCAGTACGTAATTCTTTGCCGCTCATCGGTCCCATAGCTTCCAGCTTCTCTAAAATTTCAGTTTTATTGACATTGACCTCTTTGGTTGGCTTGAACATAAACAGTATCATAACCATTGTAATGATACTGGTAACGATCATTGGCAGACCCATAACTTCGAACCATTTGAGCCAGCCTACCGGTTCCGGGTCACAGCTGGCAGCCGCCAGCGGATTGATCGACGCATCACCAGTCAGAAAGATCATGGAAACCGGGATAGAAGCCGTAAAAACAGTAAAACCGATCTTAACCGCGTCTTCACGGGGAATGTCCGCGCTTTTTACCACAACAGCCATGACCGACATAATGAGAAAAGCGCGCGGCCAGGGATGCGGAATCAATAAGGCCAGAATGAACGTCAGAGCAAAGATAGAAACGATAATACTTTTAAAAGACGAAACATATTTTACGATGAACTTATAAGCGATCCTCTCACCTAAACCTGATTCTTTCACCGCCACCGCAATAAGATAAGCGCCGATGATCAGATACATCATAGAAGTAGTCCAGGTAGAAAAAATCAATGTTGTTGGCGCAACTTTAAAAACTGCTAAAAGCAAAAGATACAGACCTGAGACATAACCGGGCTGAGCAATACCAAAAGCCCAGAAAATCACTGTCATCAGAGAAAAGGCCATACACATCTGTCCTGTGCGTTCCAAGCCGGGAATGTTAGCAAAAAAGATGACCACAGCTACGATGATACCTAAAATAAAACCTATAATCGGTTTATTCTTTCCCATAATTGTCCTCCTTAAAAATATCCAATCAAAGTCAGATAATGTGGTTAAGGCGTTTAAAACGCCTTAACCAGCAGAATCATTCAATCCTGTACGGTAAAATCAGGCAAGAATTTTTTTACATCGACTTCCATAAATTTTGCGCGTTGGAATCTTGCTTTCTGATTAAACGGAACTGTCGCGTCATAAATAGTTTTGCAGGCAATACCATGATCGCGGATCGACCAGCTGCAGGCAGGATCATTAGACGGATCAAGCGGATGGCAGCGTACGCCGGGGATTGTTACGATATCGACATCGGCCTGCATCCTGGTAGTCATCGCCCATAGCACATCGTTAGTATCAAAAATATCGACATCTTCATCAACTAAAATCACCTGCTTCAATTCCGGGAAAGCAGAGAAAGCAAGCAGCGCAGCCTGACGCTGACGACCCTCGTCACTGGGAACGGTCTTTTTGAACTGGATAACGGCAATAAATTTACCGCCGCCGGAGGAATGTGCATAAACATTTTGTACACGGCCCGGCATAGCTCTTTCCACCATATCAAGGATCGACGCCTCAGTCGGGATACCGGCCATGCTTACATGCTCTTCGGAAGGTCCAATGCAGGTTTGCATAATCGGATTTACTCTATGAGTAACAGCTTTTACTTTGATAACAGGTAATTCTGCATTGGCAGGCCCGGTATAACCGGGAAATTCCGGCATCGCTTTACCGGTATTGGAATTCTGGTCCTCGCGAACGCGCGCGCCTACCAAAAGCTCGCCTTCGATGACGTATTCGGCGTTGGCGATACATTTTTCATCGATCGTCACACAGGGAGCTAATTCAACAGCCTTACCGCGGATTGCTCCGGCAATAGATAATTCATTGAAGCCAAGCGGAGTTGTCGGCGGCTCAAAGCAGGAAGCGATCTCAATAGCCGGATCGACACCGATACTGATGGAAATTGGCAACGGTTTGCCTAAAGCTTCGGCCTTTTCACGGAAAGCGCCCAAATGCCGGGCCCCCGGTGTGAAAAACATGGAAATTTCGTCTTTGCTCTGCAGGCAAAGTCTGTGGATCGTAACGTCAGATTCACCGGTTTCAACATCGGAAGCATAGCACATACCCAAAGTTACATACGGTCCTGCATCTTCCGGAGTATTGGTAGGAGCCGGGATCAATTTACGGATATCAAAGCCTTCGTCAGTAGCCAGATGCACGACTTCCTGACATTGAGCTTTCGCTTTATCAACGACCACTGGAGCAATGGCATTTTTTACAGCGTCACGCATCATAAAACCTAATTTTTCAGGTTTACTATTCAAAAGATAGCCTACACGTTTACGGCTGGCTAATAAACCAATAACTACTTTTGCACCTGGGTGTCCTTTCACATTTTCAAAAGTCATAGCCGGCCCTGTTTTAGTAGGACGGGCAACAGTGCCGCCTGCACCCACATAACGATAAACGCCAGCCAGTTCTGCTGAAGGATCAACCTCTACATCAGTATGTACCATTTGTCCGGGAATGCTTTCCAGTAATTCCAACGCAGATCTTAAATCAATAACTTCTTTAGTCATAAAAATAACCTCCTGACTTTTTGTTGAGTGTTACCTCACAATTTGATAATAGATTGTGGTGTAACAATACAGTCAAGAGGTTTTTGAAAAAATTTTTATTTATTTTTTTAAGGTAACAGGAGCCTGCAGCATACAGAAATCTACGCCTGTTTCCTGCTTATAAAAGGTAGTATCAAGCAGACACACGTCGATGATATCCCCTGCCAGTTCATAATTATTTTTAGCCAGCCACTGCATCAGCTTTTCCAGATGCTCAGTATCATAAGGCATACCATACTTATACATGCACACATATTCTCCGGCCGGTATCGTAAGTGTATTTTCGTGCTCCTTGTTCCATACCGGCAAAAATATACAGGACCCGGCTCCCTGAAGCCACTTATTTTTTTCCACACCAGACTTTTTGATGATAGAACCAAAACCGCCTGACGGAACCATTTCACGTTCAAAGATACGCTGCCACAAATCCATTAATGTTGTGTGCAGATTATCTTTATCAATAGGCTGCAGCCACTCTTTAAAAATCGCCTGACGTGCATCTATATAGCGTACAAAAGGCAGCGACATCCTCATCATCCCTGCATCTACGGCTTCTTCATACAGATCGATCCTTTGATTGAGGTATTCGCGCAAAGTATTGAGCTTGGCAATTTGATTCATAATATACTGTTTTTGTTTCTCCAAAAGATACATTTCGTTTTCCGGCGTCCGTTCCTGAAAATGCTGTTGGATATCTTTCAGACTGATTCCCAACGATTTAAGGAAACAAATCTCTCGTAAATATGGTATCTGGTGTTTACAATAATAACGGTAACCGTTGGTATCGACCTTCGCCGGCTTAAATAAATCAATATTATCGTAATGAATAAGGGTCTGTCTGGTAATTCCGTGCAGTTTTGCCATTTCGCTTATAGAAATATAAGTGCTCATCAAGACCACCTCACCCCATTTTTTTATATTATATAATAGTTTAGGGTGTATTGTAACAATACAGTTTATGAAAAACCTATTCCAAAATAAAAACCCTCTGACCTAAGTCAGAGGGTTTACTGTCAGTTTGGTAGCGCCAACGAGAATCGAACTCGTGATTTCGCCTTGAGAGGGCGACGTCTTAGCCGCTTGACCATGGCGCCATTGGCTCCGGGACTAGGGCTCGAACCCAGACAAGATGATCCAGAATCACCTGTGCTACCATTACACCATCCCGGAATTGTGTTGAACACAAGGGTTATTATAACTCACTTTGCCGCGATTGACAAGTACTTTTTTTACTTTTTCTTACATTCCCTTATTATAAGTGAACGTATCCAGAGTTTCATTGATCTTTTTAGCCAAAGATTCCGGCAGTCCTTCAATATTGACGTTGAGGAAGCCGCGGACGATAGTAGCAGTAGCTTCTTCTTCGTCCATTCCTCGCGCCATCAGGTACTCGATCTCTTCAGGAGCGATGCGGCCCACAGCGGCCTCGTGGCTGAGCTCGGCATTACCTGTAAATGCGTCCAGCTCAGGTATGGCAGAAATATAACCTTTATTACTGAGCATCAAGCCATTACATTCCAAATGGGCACGAATGCCTTCGGCACGACCTGTAAGATTGCCGCGGTTGATGATCTCACCGCCGGTAGAAATAGTACGGGTCACGATTTCGGCACGGGTACCAGGCACCTCTAACAGCGCCTTGCCGCCGATATCAAGATGCGAACCCTCCGGTGCCACTAAAATAGAATTTAAGCGTGCCACAGCGCCTTCGCCTACCAGCTTGGTAGTAGGATACATCTGCACATCTTTTACTTTTTCCATGCAGACATAATTAGAAATAAACTGACCGCCTTCTTCGATGATCGTTACGCTACGAGGACGCACAGCAATGTTTTCGCCCCAGCTGTGGATCATGGTAAAGGTCAGCTTAGCATTTTTTTCAACATAAAATTCACTGATACCGATATGCACGCCTTTTTCAACACCGGGATCACTGGCACAGCCAGAGATGATATTAAGCTCAGCGCCTTCTTCTACAATAACAATGTTATGAACACGCTGCAGCTGCTCCTCGTGACCGATAAAAACGCAGGCCTGCAGCGGAGCTTCTATCTTCTGCCCGGCTTTGACTCTGATAAAATATCCCTGTTCCTGCTCCAATGCAGTTTTAGCAGTATATTTATCAGTATCTGCCTTCACGGCATTCCACCAGTATTTTTTGACAAGTTCAGGATATTTTTTAGCGGCGGCGCCGGTATTCATCAATTCCAGCGGCAGCTGCGGCTTTACTTCGGCCTCAATTGGCGCATTGTCGACCTGAATAAAGCTGGCGCTGCGATTCTCCCGCTCCAGATCGATACCAACATGCTCCAGCCGTTCTTTCCCTGCTGCTGAAAGCTCGGCGGTACTTTGCACATGCTGTTCGTTATTATCATCAAATTTTTCCAAATCGATATCATTGCCAAAAGCAGCTTTTTTAACCAGCGCTTCCTGCAGATTTACCTGTTCACTCATTTCATTCCCCTCCTGCAGCCGCCATTCACACATTTCTCATAACCGGTCTTGCTGATACAGCTCAATACATCCAAAGGATCGCCGCTGGTACAGCTTAAAGTGCCCTGATACAAAATATGAGCATGCGAAGCCGGCACATACTTCAAAATATGCCCGACATGAGTAATAATCAGACCGCTGCGCTGACTGCTGAGCGGATTATAAGTGTCACAGTCAAGATTATGGGCACAGCAGGGTTTATCACAGCCGGTGCCGCCACAGGGCTCGTTATGCAGAATGTAGTTGGCAGCCCGTCCTACAAGTGCGATATTTTCCACGTCGACACCTGATTCAGGTTCATCTAAAAGCAGCAGATCAGGTTTTTGCGCCATCAGCTGCAGAAGCTCCGAACGTTTCAGTTCACCACCGCTGAAACCTTCATTGACACTGCGGTCGAGAAAATCAGCCAAACCCATCCATCTTGCCATTTGCTCCGTTTCCTGAGGCGTAGCTCCACAGATCTCAATCATATGGCGCAGCGACAAGCCGCGGATCGTCGGCGGACGCTGGATCATTACGCCTACACCTAAACGGGCCCGCTCA
>OGDD01002010.1_pt1 | contig 13422 bp, 9 predicted proteins | sample 1570301 | NCBI WGS metagenome assembly OGDD01 (sample SAMEA2581971, study PRJEB24529) | metagenome | biome: Human gut stool | place: China | collected 2011 | reverse complement strand
TCTTATCTTCCGGAATCAGGAAATCGGTATTATCTTCCTCTTTCGCACGTGCCATGCAGGTACGGTCGTGCTTATTAAACTTACGCCAAGCTCCTTTTTCGGTAAGCAGCGGGTATTTCTCAATCTCTATACGCCAGCCCTGATCGTCAGACAAATGCCAGTGGAATTTATTGAGTTTATACAAAGACATCAGATCCAATACATGCTTTACCTCATCTTTATTCCAGAAATGACGGGAAGCATCCAGCATAAATCCACGCCATTCAAAACGAGGTGCGTCTTCTATTTGCACGACAGGGATTGAATAAGTTTGTTTCTCTCCCTGCACTTCTATCGCTGCAGGAAGCAGCTGGCGAATAGTAGTAATCGCAGAAATGATACCCGAATAGTCATTAGCCTCTACCCGGATATATTCCGGCGTAGACTGAAGTTTATAAGAACCGGGCTTGCCACCGGTATCTTTCAACTGAAAATACATATCTACCTGATTCTTATCTGTAGTAACCTCCACAGAAGACGATATGACATTGCGGAGAATCTCCTGCAAATACCCGACTGCCGGAAACAACGACTGATCGGAAACTCCAATCTTCATTCCGTCTTTTAAAACAAACGAGCCCGACTGCTCGGTCAGACTAACGGGGGTAGGTAGGATTGCAATTTCTTGCTTGACGGTGGGCGTACAAGAAGAAAAAACACAAGCTGATACAATGAGTAAAGAACTACTTAGTTTTTTGAACATGCGGTTAACTATTTAATAAATGATTTGTCCTGTTTTTAATTGACCATCTATATATAATACAACTAAAACATAGAAACTACTAAAAACCCGGAAAAAGTTTTTTTGCGACTTGACGTCACAGACTCCTATAAATGTTTATCTTTGCTAGCCAATCGCAATCAAACAATTAATTATAAAGAGTCACTTCAATGTCAAGAGAGAAAATACTAATCACAACCTCGTGGATCAGCACAATTGGCAATGCAATCTTGTCCGTATCCAAAATCATAATCGGTTTATTTGCCGGTAGTTTAGCCGTAGTCGGCGACGGTATCGACTCGGCAACCGACGTCGTTATCTCTATCGTTATGATTTTTACGGCACGCCTCATCAACCGTCCTCCTTCAAAGAAATATGTATTTGGTTATGAGAAAGCGGAAGGCATCGCGACAAAGATTCTGTCACTGGTGATATTTTATGCCGGTATGCAAATGCTGATATCTTCCATTCAAAGCATCTTTTCAGATGAAGTGAAAGAGATACCATCGGCTATCGCTATCTATGTGACTATATTCTCTATTGTCGGCAAACTGATGCTGGCTTCGTACCAGTACAAACAGGGAAAGAAAATAGACAGTTCCATGCTGACGGCGAATGCGATAAATATGCGTAATGATGTTGTCATCTCGGCCGGAGTTTTATTAGGGTTGATTTTTACTTTTATATTCAAATTGCCGATACTCGATTCGATAACGGGATTGATAATCAGCCTCTTTATCATCAAGTCGTCCATTGGTATTTTTCTCGACTCGAATGTGGAGCTTATGGATGGCGTGAAGGATGTCAATGTGTATAATAAGATATTCGAAGCTGTCGAGAAAGTGCCGGGAGCAAGTAATCCGCACCGGGTCAGGTCGAGAATGATAGGAAACCGGTATATAATTACGCTCGATATAGAGGTGAATCCGCAGATAACGATTACACAAGCGCATGAGATTGCCGGGGCGGTGGAGAAAAGTATTGAAAGCTCGATAGATAATGTCTATGATATTCTGGTGCATGTGGAACCTGCCGGGGAGTGTCAGACGGATGAGAAATTCGGGGTAGACAAGGATATGGTGTGACACGTGAAAATCTTCGGCAACAAAGAAAGCTATTCCGCTTCTTTTTCTTAACTTTGCATTCATCGTTCACATTTTAATAAAAATTTGATATGGAAGAAGGAACATTCAGGCGCTATCCTATCGGGATACAGGATTTTGAAGATTTGCGCAATAATGATTACATATATGTTGATAAGACTGCACTGATTTATCAACTCGTCAATACAAATAAGATTTATTTCCTGAGTCGTCCCCGTCGTTTCGGGAAAAGTCTGCTTGTCTCTACGCTCGAAGCCTATTTTCTGGGAAAGAAAGAACTTTTCAACGGACTGGACATGGAGCAGTTAGAGAAAGACTGGACAGTGTATCCGGTGCTACATATCGACTTTAGCGGCAGTAAATATATGGAAGCAGAGTCACTTCGCGCATCTATCAATGTTCAGCTGTTACTTTGGGAAAACGTCTACGGACGTCAGGAAGGCGAAGACACATTTAGTTTACGTCTGGAAGGTATCATCCGCCGCGCTTATGAGCAAACCGGGCAGCAGGTTGTCGTATTAGTGGACGAATATGACGCCCCGATGCTGGACAGTAACAATAACCATGAGTTGCAGCATGAGATTCGTGGTATCATGCGCGACTTCTTCAGCCCCTTAAAAAAGTCAGGTAAATATCTTCGCTTCCTCTTCCTGACGGGCATCAGCAAATTCAGCCAGATGAGCATATTCAGCGAACTTAACAATCTTCAGAACGTCAGCATGAGCGATAATTACAGCACTATCTGCGGTATCACCGAACAGGAACTGCTGACACAGATGAAAATTGATGTCGAACAGATGGCACAAGCCAACGATGAAACGTATGAAGAGGCGTGTGCCCACTTGAAGAAGCAATATGACGGATATCATTTCAGTAAATCCTGTGTGGATGTGTACAATCCTTTCAGCCTGATTAATGCTTTTGCCCAAAAGAGTTATGAGAACTACTGGTTTTCTACCGGTACCCCTACCTTTCTGATAGAACTCCTGCAACAAATGAACTTTGATATCCGTCTGCTCGACCGTATGGACGCCAAGCCGGAAGACTTCGACAAGGCTACGGATTGTCTCACCGACCCAATTCCGGTGCTCTACCAAAGCGGTTATCTCACAATCAAGTCGTACGATGCTTTCTTTCGTACCTATACATTAGGCTACCCGAACGAGGAAGTAAGAATCGGCTTTATCGAGTCGCTCATCCCTTCTTATCTTTACCAACCTACGCGCGAAAGCAACTTTTATGTAGTGTCCTTTGTGCGTGATTTAATGAAAGGAAACCTTGAATCTTGCCTTGAACGCACCCGGTCTTTCTTCGCCTCTATTCCGAACGACCTAAACAACAAAGAGGAAAAACATTATCAAACTATATTCTATCTTCTGTTCCGCTTGATGGGACAATATGTGGATACCGAAGTCAAAAGCGCTGTCGGACGGGCGGACGTGGTTATCAAAATGCAGGATGCTATTTATATACTTGAATTTAAAATGAACGGCACCGCAGAAGAGGCTTTAGCGCAGATTAACAGCAAAGGGTATGCGATTCCTTATGAGGCAGACCACCGGAAAGTGGTGAAGGTCGGCATCAACTTCGACAGTACCACGAGAACGATTGGAGACTGGAAAATCGAAACGGATTAACAGCGTACGCCACTTGCTTGAAGTAGACAAGGATATGATGTGACACATGAAAAAGGCAGCAGTTGCTCTCGTCTGTGAGTAACTGCTGCCTTTTTGCGTGTTCTGTGCTGTCGTAGCCGGGAAATTAGGGTGTATTGCCACAGCTTGCTGTGGTGCGTTTCCCTAACTTGTTGTGGCATGCTTCCCTAGCCTGCTGCGGCACGTCTCCCCAGCCTACTGCGGCACACATCCCTTTCCGCCGTTCCGGTTTTACGTATTCAATAGGCTGTTGCTTTGATACGCAGCTTGATGGCATTTTCGGCTGTATCCAGTACCAGTTCGCAGTTTTCAGAGGTTACAGAACTACCGGTGACGTCCATTTCCAATGAGGTGATTTTCTCAAGATCGAGTTGGGTTAAGGTGTATCCGTCTCCTTTCACCACCGTGAATCCACCTTCGGGAAAATGGGATGGCCGCATCTTCCATTGAGCCACAAACGTCAGTTTGTCCTTGTCAAGGGTGATTTTCTCTACCGGTGTAGAGTTGTCTTTGTCGTCGCCGCCGCAGGCGGTTACCAACGTTGCTGCCACAAGGCAGAGGAAAAAGATTCTTAGTTGTTTCATGCGTCTTTCTGTTTTCTTTAAAAGGGTAAATTATGAAAGGCTGCCGCTTTTTTGTTTGCCATGAGGGCGGATGCGCTGTCTGCAGCCGGACTGTCCGTCCTCATTCGTGACCTGCTTCTTTATGCAGCCGGGTCGGGGGCTTCACCTCCTCCGGGGATTTCAGGGTCGGGCGCTTCGCCACCGCCACCGCCACCACCCGCGTTTTCGTCACCCAGCAGAATCGGGAAACGGTAAGAGCGTGGCGTTTTCAATGCCTTGTTGCTTCCGCTATATTGTGTCGTGATGCTTAGCGCATAGAGCTTTCCGGCTTCTATGGCAGGTAGCATGATGGTGAGTTGTGACGGTGCGTTGTGAACGATGACGGACACTTTCAACGGGACGGCTCCCTCTTCGTCTTTGGTGAGATAGATGCCGACCGAAGGGTCGTCACCGAGGATTTTAATGTTGCTTCCGCTGATAACGGCAGGACCGCCGGAAGTGATGACCTGGCTGATACTCTTCGTCACGGAGTCGGTGATGGAGTTGATGACCGGCCCCGTCTGTGCCAGCCCGTTGCAGATTACTTTTACGGCTTTGAGCTGGTCGCGCAGCAGTTGTCCCGGTGTGTAGGACACACCGAGCGAGTGCTTCGTGGCGTCAAACTGGGCGTTCTCCCCGAGGAACGAACCGCGTACGGTGACAATGTACTGTCCCACACCGTCTACCACGCTCTTCCCTTCGGCGATGGCTTCCACCTTCTTCTGGTCGGCAAGGTCGAGGATGTTCTCGATGGTTTCCTGCCGGTACTCGGTACGCTCCTTGATGATGCGTGCTGCGATTTCTTTGTTGTGCAGACTGCCTGTGATGCGTGCGCGTCCGGTGTAGTCGCCTTTTTGTTCGGTCATGATGTTGTCGTAAAGGTCAACATTGAGCGTGATTTTTTCGTTTGTTGCCATGATAATGATTGTTTTAAGGAAAGTGAATATCTATTTATTAGTTACGTTCTGTGCTGCTTGTCATTTCGCACGTATCTTGATAGCATTACCGTCCAGATAAAGTTCGAAATAACTGTCATAATATGTCATGCCCCCAGTAGTATTAGTCATCAGATGGAACTTCATAAGATCACTGTCAGTCAAGGTGTAGCTGTCGGTTCCCTTAACAACGGTTTCGGCTCCTGGCCGGACAGTGGAACTACTCAACACGTAATCATATAGATCTAATTTAAAATCAGAATCCGCCGGAAGTTCGTTTTCAACCGTAACGGTGGGGATGGTCACTTGATTGCCATTAATCGCAGCTTGCAGACAGAGGCTCCGTTCACTCCCATACGTTCCCTCCTCCCTTGCTTTTATTTTTCCGCCTTTCAGTTGCAGTATTCCTGTAGGGGCAACAAGCACTTCCTGCCCCTTTATGCTTTTGGAGATTTCAGCATCGCCTTCCATAATGAGCGTGGCATTATCACCGACAGAGATACCAATTAGCTGGTCATTATCATTCCCATTGCCGGAATATAGTTCGAAGCCGTTACCCAGCGTTAGTTTGCAAGACGCCCTAACAAATATGCAGGCGACTTCAGCTAAATGGGCATCAGCATTTCCATAAATGTTGAGGTTGGTCAGCTTCAATGACGCGCCGTTTGTAAGCTCAAAAAGGCTTTTGTCGCTAGCGGTACGGGAAATACTATAATTATCGCCGCTGATAGGATTATTTCCGCCGTCAATAGCAATGTGTTTGCCGTCTATTGAAAAGGCAAAATGCTCTGCATCCGCAGCAACCTCAAAACTTCCACCGAGGATGATTTGTGTTGGTGCATCCGCAGTGCCGTCTGCCGTTTCAATAGCGGTTTTCAGTTCGGCTGCGGTAGTGACAAGCGTCTTGTTGCTGACCGTCACAAGGCAGGTGGCGGACTTTTCGCGTGCGGTGGCGGTGATGGTAGCTGTTCCTTCAGCTACGGCGGTCACCAGTCCGTCTTTACTTACGGTGGCTACGGAAGTTTTGTCACTGCTCCATACTACGGATTCGGCAGTCACCCGGTCGGGGACAATGGTGGGAACCAGCGTTTCGGTCGCTCCCGATTTCAGGGTCAGAGTCTCATGATTGAGGGTGATGCTCTCTACGGGCACGGAGTTGTCGTCATTGTTGTCGTCGCCACAGGCGGTTGCCAACGTTGCTGCCATAAGGCAGAGGAAAAAGATTCTTAGTTGTTTCATACGTCTTTTGTCTTTCTAAAAGGGTGAATAAATCGTGTTCTCTTTTCGGACAAAAATAATATGCAACAACGAAAAGGTATAGCCAAAATCCTGCATTGTATAGCCAAAATCCTGCAAATCTTGCAGGATTGCCGGAAATTCCATTGTTCGGAGAAACTTCTACCTATGCATTGATGGAAACAACAGCATTTGATGATAAAAGAGTATCGCCTTCTCCTTTAAAGTACAGACTTTTGTTGGCGGAACTCAGTAGGAGTCATTTTTACCAATTCGCGGAAATTGCGGTTGAAGGTGCGCATTGCCTTGAAGCCCGACGCTCCGGCAATGTCTTCGATTGTGTGGTTCGCGTAGTCCGGAAGCAGGAGCAAGTCCATGGCATGACGGATGCGCAGGCGGAGAAGATAATTTTGCAAGGTCAGTCCTGTGGCACGCCCCACAGCGGCGGAGAGATTACGCTCGTTTGTGCCAAGAGCTTTAATCAGGTCGTCACGCTTGAAGTTGTAGTCGAGGTACGGTTGTTCTTTCTGCAGATAGGCTTCGAGCTCTTCAAACAAGTGGTTGCTATCGCCGGATTGCAGGTAACAGATGAGGTCGCCCATATCGGCTTCGAGCGGTGGTTGGGACAGTTTTCCATCCTGTTCGACGATAAAACGGCGTAGCATCTCGTAAGTGTAATGATAGTTAGTGTACAGCCATGCAAAAGCAGGATAGAAAACCACGATAAGGAAACTGAAACTAAACTCGGGTATCGGTCCCGGACAGACAAGTAAAACCCATGCGCCAATGCCGATACTCAACGCATAAAGGAAAGCGCGCATCGTCCACCGGAGTTCCAGTTTTGAGATACACTCTCCGGTCAATTCTTTTAAATGCGTGATGTAGCGGTGTTTTTTACGGAAAAAGAGGCGGACGTAAACGAACAGTTGTACGGTATAGGTGACACCGAACAAGGTCCGCACTGCCAACGGGAGATTGTGAACGACACACGCACGCCATTCTGCTAAAGAATATACACAGACGTCCGCTTCAATGCAGCAACTCACCACATACAGCAGAATGAAAACGAGCGAAGGCGCCGCATGCTTCATCACATTGGCAAAAGTGACGTATCTGCTGTCGAACAGCAATATCAACATAAACGTGAACATCAACGCCTGCGAAGAAGCAAGCACCAACACCAATATTGAGAATAAGTCCAACGACCGGTATACGCCGAACCCGTCAACCAGCAACTCCGCCAAATGACCGGCAGCGATAATGAGAGAAGCAGCGATGAAGAAATGGCATGCACGCCTGTATTTGGGATTAATGGCGTGCGCCATCTGCTTGAAGCAGACAAGACCGAAAGATATAGACAGACATATTCCGATAATAATGCCGTTTGTTAGTGTGTGTAAAGCCGGTATATCCATTGCTTAGCATTTATTTTCCCGACAAAGTTAATGAATCTTGACGAGAAACCGACTAGTTACACCCTGTAAAACTCGACAAGTCTGCAAAATCGTATAGAAACAACCTAATAGCTAATCTTCACTCCGGCAAAGAAACTTCTCGGCAGAGAAGGCCCGTAAATATAGCCGGAATCCCGATTAGCTCCTCTATCAAAGTCCTTCTGATAAGACTCAAAGAGGTTCTGAACTCCGCCGTTTAGTTGCAAATCGACTGTTTTGTATAGCTTGAAGTCATAAGCCAGTTTCACTCCCAAATCGAAGAAACGGGGTGTACGGATGGCTTCCGCCTTTCGTTCGGGCATTGCGCCCAGTTCGGCGTTCTCGGCGGTGATATCCATGCGTTGCACTAACATTCTCCCGGTATAAGTTCCTGACAGGGCAATGGATAAAGGTTTGATGGGAGTATAAGTAGCTGTGAAGTAACCATATGTATCGGGAGTACGGAAAATTTTCTTTTCTGCCGGTGCGTCGTCATGCCATTTATGAGGTTCATCGTATCGGCTGCGTTGCAAAGTGAGTCCCGCTTGTATTTGCAGGATGGAAAGATAAGCCACTTTGCCCTCCAGCGTTAGCCCCATCACTTTCGCGCCGGGACCGTTACTGCGTGGTTTTACCAATATCCCATCGCCACGGTCATAAGGTTCGCCCAACACGAAGACATCTGTCAGTCTTGTATAAAAGCCCTCGATCAAGAAATTCGTCTGGAATACTCCGAAACGGTGATACATATCTGCGGACGCACTGAAACTTTGGGATTTCTCTTCTTTCAAGTTCTTCGCACGCTCAATCATTGCCACTGTTCCGCCCACATTTTCAATATGCATATCTTCATCAAAAGCCTGCGGAGCACGGAATCCGGATGAATAGCTCAAACGCAGGTTTATATTCTGTGTCGGGTTGAAACGCAAGTTGGCACGGGGGCTAAAGATGACATTATCTACCATGTTATGCTTATCCAGACGACCACCGATCAGAATGCCCCAACGGTCGTTCTTCCACTCGTTCTGCAGAAAAGCACTGTAAATATTTACCGTCTGATCCGTGTGGCGGTCATATCCCCACATATTATCTTTCAGACGATCACGGTTATATTCAAGTCCTGCCGTGAGGTCAGAAGGCATAAAAAAACACTTATCAAACGTATGTACATACTGCGCGCCGCCCATAGCGGTTAAATCCGTTGTTTTTCCATAGGCTTTCAGAGGATCGTTACCCGGTCCGTAATAACTGTCCCGATCTGTATTGGCGGCTGACGCAAAGATACTTAGACGGTTCTTTTCATCTGGCGAGAAATAATCGAACTTCAAACTTCCACCATCAATCGAATGTTGCAACTGCTCTGCAATATGGGCTTCGTGAGGAGGACGGTCCAACATATCCCCTCCCCGACGGAATTCCTGCATGTGGTGATATTCGAAGGTTAGTTTGGAGTAAGTGCTTGTTTTCAGATAAGAGCGGAAGCCCACTGTCTGATTCTTCAATTTAGGTAGTTCGGTGAATCCGTCTCCGTCATAATCATATCCGGACCGGTGACGGTTCTGACCAAAGATATACAGTCCGGCACGATGATCGTCCGTCACTAATGAAGCATTCAGGGAGGTATTGTTATCGAATGAGGAGCCGCCCCCTAAAGCAGTAAGGGTGTGCGACAGCTGGCCGGAATTGCGCAAAGGCTCTTTGGTGATTATATTGATGGTTCCTGCAATGGCCGAAGAGCCGAACAAGGCGGAACCTCCCCCACGCATCACTTCTACGCGTTCAATCATGCTGGCGGGAATCTGTTCCAGGCCATACACTCCGGAAAGGGCACTGAATACGGGACGGGAATCTATCAAAATCTGCGTATACGGTCCGTCCAGTCCATTGATGCGGACTTGCTGGAAACCACAATTCTGGCAGTTTGTCTCTACACGTACACCGGGCTGAAAGTTCAGCCCTTGCGATAAAGTGGAAGAGTTAGTCGTTTCAAATAGCTTCAGATCGACGACATTTACCAAAGTAGGAGCCAAACGGCGCGTCGTTTCACTGCGGTTGGCGGAAACCACTACCCCATCCAAAGCAATCGCGTCCTCTTCTATTTCAAAATCCTCTTCCAGTGTCTTTCCTTTTTTCAGAGTCACGTTGCGGGTCACGGTCTTGTAGCCAACCGAGCTAACCTCCAGTATAAAGTTACCTTCCGGCAAATTCTTCAAAAAATAATGTCCGGTAGCGTCGGTCACGGTTCCTATCGTTGTTCCTTTCAGTGCAATGGTGATGTAAGGAAGGTGCTCTTTCGTTTTCTTATCCAGTACATGGCCTATGATGTTCGCATCGGATTTTTTCAGTTCAGGGTAGTCCGGATGTTCAGCCAATGCGTATGACAGGACACAATACAGGCCGGCCAGGACTAAAAGATATTTCTTCATTGTCGTTAGTCTTTTAATGTTTAAAATCAAAAATAATAATAAGGGAAAGGGAAGCAGCGATCATTAATCGTTGTTCCTAACTGATGAATACTGTTCCCGAAAAGATAGACTAAGCGACAGGAGGTGCTCTAAGAGATATGACGCCCGGACAAGAACGGTGATATGGCTCAACTTGCGGGCGGATAAACAGGATACATAATAGAGATAAAGCAGCGACCGCGAATGTAGGTATTAATCCGCTGTCTGTCACCAATACATGATTCAACAGGTGAATGAGTTGGAATTCAACCGTCGTATGGCTATGTTCACTGCCTTTTTTAAATGGATGCGAATGGACAATCGTTACCCCGTTTACTACATGGGAGTGAGTAAATAAAGTGATTCCTGCCATGTACGAGATAAACAGTACAGGCAGAAACCACTTCATTATATGTAGGTACAATTGTTTCATTCGGTCATCTTGCACATTTATTCTGTGCACCTAAGTCAAGGTTTAGTTTGTTTTTTGCAAAGATAAGGATTGTCTCCATGCAAAACAATCCCTATTTATAACGATTTTAAATCTTAACCGAATCTTAATAACTGATCTTCACCCCGGCAAAGAAGCTTCTCGGAAGTGACGGACCATAGATATAGCCGGAGTCACGGTCAGCTCCTTTATCGAAGTCGTCCTGATAGGCATTGAAAATATTCTGTATGCCGGCATTCAACTGGAGGTTCATCGACTTGTAAAGTTTGAAGTCATAAGCAGCTTTCAAACCGATATCGAAAAAGTCTTTGGTATTCACCGTTATCGGATTTTCAAGGAATCCCGGAACCGGCTCGTGGGGAACCAGCATCGAACCGGTATAGGTACCGGAAAGAGCGATAGATAACGGTTTTATCGGGGTGTAGGTTGCTGTAAAATAGCCGTAAGTATTTGGCGTACGCATCATTTTCTTCACCGCCGGAGCTTCTTTGTTCCAGATGTGCGGTTTGCTGTAATGGCTCTGTTGCAGAGTGACTCCCGCCTGAACTTGGATTTTATTCAGGTAAGCCATCTTTCCTTCCAGTGTCAATCCCAGAACTTGCGCTCCTGATGCATTGTGACGGGTACGTGTCAGAATTCCATCCACTACCTCTCCGTCGGTAAGGGCAAAAACATCCGACAACTTTGTATAGAATCCTTCTACCAGGAAGTTAACCTGAAACGCACCAAAACGATGATAAATATCTGCCGAAGCACTCAAGCTCTGTGATCTTTCTTCTTTCAGATTATCCGCCAGTTCAACCATCGCTACATTACCGCCTACATTTTCCACATGCAAATCTTCGTCGAAAGCCTGCGGAGCACGGAAGCCGGATGAGTAACTAAAACGAAGATTGATGTTTTCTGTCGGATTATAACGCAAGTTGGCACGCGGACTGAATATCACATGGTCAATCAGATTATGCTTATCCAAACGGCCGCCAATCAGGAATCCCCAATGATCATTTTTCCATTCGTTCTGAAGGAAAGCACTACCGATATTCACTTTCTGGTCTACCGTGCGGTTGTATCCCCACATGTTATCTTCCAGTTTGTCCTGATTGAACTCTATTCCGGCAGTCAGGTCGGAAGGCATGAAGATGCATTTGCCGAAGCTGTAGACATACTGTGAGCCTGCCATCCAGTTCAAGTCAGTGGTGTTTCCGTAAGCATCCAAAGGGTCTCTGTCACCTGGACCATAATAGCTGTCGCGATTGATATGCTGTGCAGATGCAAACACATTGAAACGATGGTTCTCGTTAGGGGAGAAATAATCGAACTTCAGTCCTCCGCCATTGATTGAGTGTTCGGTCTGCTCCGCCACATTCGCTTCATGAGGCGGGCGGTTCAATAAGTCTCCTCCCCTGCGGAATTCTTCCATGTGGTGATATTCAAAAGTAAGTTTCGAATAAGTCGTTGTTTTCAGGAACGAACGGAAACCAATTGTCTGACCGTGCAATTTGGGTATTTCGGAATATCCGTCGCCGTCATGGTCATACGCAGAACGGTGGCGGTTCTGACCGAAGATATACAGACCTGCACGCTGGTCGTCCGTCACGAGAGACGCATTCAATGCCGTACTGTTGTCGAAAACGTCGCCATCGCCAATTCCCGTAATCGTATGAGATAACATACCAGAGTTGCGCATCGGTTCTTTGGTGATGATATTGATTGTACCGGCAATGGCAGATGAGCCGAACAGTGCCGAGCCGCCTCCACGCATCACTTCCACACGTTCTATCATGCTGGCAGGAATCTGTTCGATACCATACACACCGGAAAGCGCACTAAAAATGGGACGGGAATCGAGCAGGATTTGCGTATAAGGGCCATCCAGTCCATTGATACGCACTTGCTGGAAACCGCAATTCTGACAATTGGACTCTACACGAACACCCGGCTGAAAGCTCAAGCCTTGCGCCAAAGTCGTAGAATTGGTATTCTCAAAGATTTTCAAATCTACTACATTCACCAGTGTCGGAGCCAGACGGCGGGTGGTTTCATTACGATTGGCAGATACGACTACGCCATCCAAAGCAACCGCATCTTCTTCTATCTCGAAATCTTCTTCCAATGTACGCCCTTTCTTCAGCGTCACATTCCGTCTGACGGTTTTATATCCCACCGAACTGACCTCCAGCACAAAATTACCTTCGGGAAGATTCTTCAAAAAATAATGCCCGGTAGCATCGGTCACAGTTCCGATGGTCGTACCTTTCAAGGCGACTGTAATATAGGATAAATGCTCTTTTGTATTTTTATCAAGAATATGGCCAACGATATTGGCATCTGACTTACGTAATTCGGGATGATTAGGATATTCATGAGCTTGTCCTTCGAGGGCAGGCAACAATGTGCAGCACAAGCAGACAAGCGAAAAGATGTAATTCTTCATTTTTCGTTTGTTATTCGTTTTCGATAAGTATTTACATGGATAGACAGATAATGCCCGTACCTCATGCAAGGTACGGTATCATCATTTAAAGAATAGAGAAACGAATAACCGGGGGTGCCCTAAGTCCCACTACCCCATGATACGGACAGTGATAGTGAGTGTGTTGCGAACGTCCGGGCAACAAGCATAATAAGAAAGGAATAAAAAGGGAAAGAGCAAAAACAACAGCCGCACCGTCTGCCGTTAAGTGAGACAGACAATGAATCAGCTGTAGTTCGACTGTAGAATGTTCATGTGCCGCCCCTTTCTTAAACGGGTGTGAATGGACGATTGTCACGCCATTGACCACATGCACGTGGGCAAAGAATG
>OGDD01002002.1_pt1 | contig 13445 bp, 9 predicted proteins | sample 1570301 | NCBI WGS metagenome assembly OGDD01 (sample SAMEA2581971, study PRJEB24529) | metagenome | biome: Human gut stool | place: China | collected 2011 | reverse complement strand
CGATGACGATGCGGGAGGCCCGCTTGAGGGTCAGGGTGTGGACGGTGATGTTCTCAGGGTCGAGGGCGATGGCCTGACGCAGGCTCTTTTCGAACCCTTCCACCGTGTCGCCGGGCAGGCCCGCGATGAGGTCCATGTTGATGTCGTCGTGGCCTGCGGCCCGGGCCTCGGCATAGCAGTCGAGGATGTCCTGGGCCGAGTGCTTGCGGCCAATGTTCGCCAATACTTCATCCGAGAAGGTCTGCGGATTGATAGAGATGCGGGTCGCGCCGTATTCCCTGATGACGGCCAGCTTTTCGGCGTCGGTGCAGTCGGGGCGTCCGGCTTCCACCGTGTATTCCACGATGGCGGAAAGGTCGAAGCAGTCCCGCACCGTCCCCATGAGCTGGCGCAGCTGCGCTGCCGAGAGGCTGGTGGGGGTGCCGCCGCCGATGTAGATGCTGCAGAGCTTCAGCCCGGCCTTGTCGGCCTCGTCCCGGATGGCCTCGACCTCTTTGCACAGGCAGTCCACATAGGGCTGCACCAGCTTGCGGTCACGGTCGAGGTTGCAGCTGACGAAGCTGCAATAGCTGCACCGGGAGGGGCAGAACGGGATGCCGATATAGAGACTGTAGGTCTTGGGCGCACTGCCCATTTTCAGGATAGGCTCCTGCAAGTCCGCGATGGCCTTGGCCATGCCGTATTTTTCGGGCGAGCAGTCGAAGCGCTTCAAAAAGAAATCGTCGATCTCCTCTTCCGTCCAGCCTGCGGCCCGCTTGTCGTGGACGAGGCGCACCGGGCGGACGCCGGTCATCTTGCCCCAGGGCGGACGGATGCCCGTCCAGCTGCGCAGCAGGTCATAGGTCAGGCTGGCCAGCGCAAATTCCGGCGTCTCGCCGCCCTCTTCCACGGGAATGGGCAGCGGCGCTTCGGCGGTCCGGCTCTTGCCGCCCTGCCGCACCATGGCCCAGAGCTTATCAGGCCGCTTCTCGGCCCAGACGCAGTCTGCGCCGTCCTCGGGCGGGGTGAGGGTGAGCGGGGCCATTGGGTAGAACAGGCGGACGAGGTGCTCCACCTCGTAGCCCGAGCCGAGGCCCGTGATATAGATATTCATGTGAAATCCCGCCTTTTTATGCGTTTCTCAGCGCATTTTTGATATAGAAGTTGGTGGCGGCCTCCTGCCCGAAGGTGGAGAAATCGCCGTGGCCGGGCAGCACCTGTGCCTCAGCCGGGACGGGCAGTGCCGCGAACTTGCGCAGGCTCTCGTCCATCTTCCGGCTGTCGCCGCCCTCGAGGTCGGTGCGGCCGACGCTGCCCTGAAAGACCGTGTCGCCCACGAAGAGATAGTTTTCGCACAGCAGCACCACGCTGCCCTCGGTGTGGCCGGGGGTGTGCCAGACAGTGAAGCGCAGCTCGTCGAGGGGGATGACCTCACCCTCTTCGTAGCCGCTGTCCGAGCCCTTGAGGGGCAGCAGCTGGGTCCCCCGACAGTCGACGGGCTCACAGTAGAGCTTTGCACCCCACTCGCGGCTCAGGACCCCCGCACTGCCCACATGGTCGTAGTGGCCGTGGGTGCAGAGGATGAGGCTCAGCTTGCCGCCGTGCTCCTTTAAGATCTTATCGTACTCCTGCACCTCGGCGGCGGGGTCGATGACCACCGCGCTGCCTGCGTCCGAGATGAGCAGGAAGCTGTTGGTGTAAAACGGCGCAGGGCCGACCAGATGAAATGCCTTCATGGTTTATTTTTCTCCTTTATGCCACTCGTCGGTGTCGATGACGATGGTGCAGGGGCCTTCGTTGACCAGCGACACCTGCATATCCGCGCCGAACTCGCCGTGCTGGACATCCTTGAGGCCCTGCCTGTTCATCTCGGCGAGGAACAGCTCGTAGGCGTCCACAGCCAGCGGCGGTCTTGCCGCCTTGATGAAGCTGGGGCGGAAGCCCTTCTTCGTGTCGCCGTAGAGGGTGAACTGACTCACCACCAGTGCAGAGTACCCAAGGTCCTTTGCGCTGAGGTTCAGCTTGTCGTTTTCGTCCTTGAAAATGCGCAGGCCCGCGCATTTTTCAGCCAGTTTCGGCACGATGTCGAGAGTATCGGTGTCCTTGACGCCCAGCAGGATGACGAGGCCGGGACCGATGGGGCGCGGCTCGCCGCCGTTGACCCGGACGCTGGCCGAGGATACGGCCTGAATGACTGCACGCATATTAGCTCCTTGTTACCTTGAGCACGTCCTTGACTTTGGACAGACGGGCCACGACCCGGTTGAGGTGCTCTGTATTGTTGATGCCAATGGTCAGGCTGATGACGGCACAGTTGTTCTCCACCTGACGGGCGTTCATGGCGTAGATGGGGACGCGGATGTCAGCCAGTGCGGCCAGCACATCGGACAGCAGCTCGTTGCGGTTGAGGGCGATGATCTCCAGACCGGCCTTGTAGCTGTCCTTGACGCTGTCGGCCCAGTACGCCTTGACCCAGCGGGGGGCGTTGGAGGGGTCTTTCATGCTGGACACCGCGTTGGCGCAGCTCTGCTTGTGGATGGAGACGCCGAAGCCCCGGGTGATGAAGCCCACGATGGGGTCGCCGGGCAGGGGCGAGCAGCACTTTGCAAACTTGATGGGGGTGTTATCGAAGCCCTCCACCACCACGCCGTCGGTGGCGTGGACGCGGCTCAGATCGACCTTCGGCAGGTCCTCCACCGACTTGTTCTCCGCAGCCTCGGCGGCCTTGAGCTTCTGCCACTCCTCTTTGAGCTTGGGCAGGCAGTTGGCGATGGTCATGCCGCCGTAGCCGATGGCGGCGTAAATTTCCTCCGCGTTGTTCTGGCGCAGACGGCGGCTGCAGCTGCCCACGAACTCATCCAGCTGGTCGTCGGGGATGAAGATCATCTCCCGGCGCAGCTCTTTGGCCAGCGCGTCGCGGCCCTGCTGGATGTTCTCTTCGCGGCGCATCTTCTTGAACCAGTTGCGTATCTTGCTCTTGGCCTCGCTGGTGCGCACGATCTTGAGCCAGTCGCGGCTGGGGCCTTTGTCCGCCGGGCCAAGGATGACTTCGATGATCTCGCCCGTCGCCACGACATGGTCGATGGGGACGATGCGGTTGTTGACCTTACAGCCCACCATCCGGTTGCCGACGGCAGAGTGGATGGCGTAGGCAAAGTCGATGCAGTTGGCGCCCGCAGGCAGGTTGATGACGTCGCCCTTCGGGGTGAAGGCAAAGACCTCCTCCGGCAGCAGATCGCTCTTCAAATCGTGGAGCAGGTTGCCGGAATCCTCGCTGACGCGCTGGTTTTCCAGCAGCTGGCTGACCCATGCCAGACGCTCGTCCAGCTTATCGTGGCCCTCGAGGCCCTCCTTATACTTCCAGTGGGCGGCAACGCCGTACTCGGCCTGCTCGTCCATGGTGCGGGTGCGTATCTGCACCTCAAAGGGGATGCCCTCGTGGCCGATGACGGTGGTGTGGAGGCTCTGGTAGCCGTTGGGCTTGGGGGTGGAGATATAGTCCTTGAAGCGGTTGGGCAGCGGGTGGTACATATCGTGGATGAGGCCCAGGGTGCTGTAGCACTCAGCCAGGGTGTCCAGGATGATGCGCACCGCGTAGATGTCGTAAATTTCATCGAAGGACTTGTTCTGCATGATGGTCTTGCGGTAGATGCCGTAGATGCTCTTGACTCTCCGCTTGATGGTCGCGCCCTCGATGCCGCTCTCCTCGAGGCGGCTCTTGATGACGCCCGACACGCTGGCCAGGAACTCGTCGCCCGCGCGCTCGCTGAGCATCTTGTTGATCTCCTCGTAGCCCACGGGGTCGAGGTAGTGGAGGCTGCGGTCTTCCAGCTCCTCCTTGACGTTCAGGATGCCCAGACGGTTGGCGATGGGAGCGTAGACCTCCATGGTCTCCCGGGCCTTGTCGCGGCGCTTCTGCTCCGGCCATGCGTCGCCGGTGCGCATATTGTGCAGGCGGTCACAGAGCTTGATGATCATGACGCGGACGTCACGGCTCATAGCCAGCAGCATCTTGCGCAGGTTCTCGGCCTGCAGCTCTTCGATATTGGAAAATTGGATCTTGGTCAGCTTGGTGACGCCGTCCACCAGCGCAGCCACCTCTTCGCCGAAAGCGGCGGTCAGGTCGGTCAGTGTGGTGGGGGTGTCCTCCACCACATCGTGGAGCAGGGCGGCAGCGATGCTCTCGCTGTCCATGCCGAGGTCCAGCACGAGGCGGGCCACGGCCAGCGGGTGGCAGATATAGGGCTCACCGCTGCGGCGGCAGACCCCCTTGTGGGCGTCGTTGGCCATATTGTAGGCTTTTTCGATCATGGCCATGTTGTAGGCCTTGCCGCTGGCCTTGATGGCCTCCACCAGCTTCTCCCAGGTCACGATCTCGGGCCGCACCTCCGAGGGAAGGGTCCCCTCAGGGGCGTTGGCCGGCAGAGCCGTTGCGGCCACGGTAGCCATCTCCGTCACCGGCACGGGCTGATGGAGATGGGTCTTTGCAGAGTAGCTGTCCTCTTTCGCCGCAGCCGATGCTGCGGGCGCGGGGACGACAGGTTTCTTTCCCTCAGGCATCTTTATCGTTCCTCCAGACATTTCAGGATGGGCGCATCGGCAAGGTTCTTCTTGCCGGTGGCAGGCACGAGTTCCCAGAACTTTGCCCCGCCCCGGTCAGCCGCTGTGATGAGGCCGACCTGTTCCAGCGCGGAGATGGCCACCAGCGTCCGGCCGGTATTCTCCTCGCCGAGTTTTGCAAACAGGGGCTGCAGGTCTTCGGCGTGCCAGCGCCGCGCCTGCAGCTCCCGATAAACGGTGATGATATGGCTGCGCTCCGGGGCGATGCTCTCCTTCTGCTCCGGCGTCAGGGGCGTACCCCGGCGCAGCGCCTGCACCAGCGCGGCCTGCTCTGCAGCTGTGTTGCCGAGGCCCGCCGGGTGCAGCTCGATGATGCGGCCCGACAGCTGTGCGCCCCGGGGCGAATCGTAGACCGAAAGGCTGATGGCTGCGTCCACGACGTCGCCCGTCGAGTAAGGCACCTGTTCCGGGTGCATCCCGAACCAGACGGCGTAGATGCTGGAACTGCCCTGCCGCAGACGCAGGCGGCAGTGCTTGCCCTCCGAGACGGCGTAGACGCCCTCCACCACAGCCCTTTCCAGCACGAAGACCGGGCTGGGGTTGTCGGCACCGTAGGGTGCCAGCTGGTCGAGGCGGCGGACGCTCTCCACCGTCAGGCGGTCGAGGTGGACGGACAGATCGCATTCCAGCGGCGGGGTGCGCAGCACGGGACACTCCCGGGCCGCCCAGTCGTTGAGCCGCTGGCGGAGCGTCTGCAGATCCTCTTCCCGCACCGAGAGGCCCGCTGCCATGGCGTGGCCGCCGAAGCGGAGCAGGATGTCGGCGCAGGAGGCGATGCACTCGTGCAGGTTGAAGCCCTGCACGCTGCGGCCGCTGCCCTTGCCCTCGCCGTGCTCATCCACCGACACCACGATGACCGGGCGTCCGGTCTTTTCCACAAGGCGGGAGGCCACGATGCCGATGACGCCGGGGTGCCAGTCTCTGCCCCAGAGCAGGATGACCCGGTCTTCGAGGCGTTCCGGCTCAGCGTCCAGCAGTTCCTGTGCGGCTTTGACGATCTCCATCTCCGTCTCCTGCCGCTGGATGTTGATGTCGCTCAGCTTATGGGCCAGTTCGACCGCCCGGTCTTCGTCTTCACAGAGCACCAGCTGCAAAGCGGTGACAGCGCTGTCCATCCGGCCCGCCGCATTGATGCGGGGTGCGATGGCGTAGCTGATGTTCTCTGCCGTCACCGGCTTGCCTGCAAGGCCCACTTCTTCCAAAAGGGCGCAGAAGCCGGGTCTGTCCGTATTTTGCAGCTGGCGCAGACCGGCTTTGACGATGGTGCGGTTCTCCCCTGTCAGGGGCATGACGTCGGCCACGGTGCCAACAGCGGCGAGGTCGCCGCAGTATTCCAGCATCTCTTCCGGCGGGCAGCCATCCAGCGCGGCGCAGAGCTTGAAGGCCACGCCCGCGCCGCACAGGCCCTTGAAGGGGCTGTGGTCGTCGGCACGGCGGGGGTCCACGATGGCCACTGCCTGGGGCAGGGTGTCGTGGGGCAGATGGTGGTCTGTGATGATGAGGTCGATGCCGAGGCTGGCCGCGAATGCGGCTTCCTCTACGGCAGAGATGCCGTTGTCCACCGTGACGATGAGGCGGCAGCCCTTATCGTAGATCGACTGGATGGCGTTCTTCGAGAGGCCGTAGCCGTCGCCCTCCCGGCTGGGCAGCATACACTTGACGGCGGCACCCATCCCTTTCAGGTGCTGATAGAGCAGGGCCGTGGCGGTCACACCGTCCACGTCGTAGTCGCCGAAGACGACGATGGTCTCCCCTTCGTCGATGGCCCGCAGGATGCGCTCACAGGCTTTGTCCATGTCGGTCAGGAGCATGGGGTCGCTCAGCTCTTCTTCGCCCGCCAGAAGGGTCAGCGCCTCGGCGGGGTCGGTGATGCCCCGGGCAGCGAGGATGCCGGCCAGCAGGCCGGCTTCTTTCTGCTGGGCCGCAAGGACAGAGCGGTACTTTTCCTCGCTCCACTCTTCGTCCATGTTCTGGTATTCCAGCTCTTCGGTGTTCTGCTGGGCGATGGCCGCTGTCAGCTCTTTCAGGGCAGCGCGGTCAACGGTCTTGGTGTTCCAGGCCCGGTAGGTCATCGCAATCCCTCCCCGGCCAGACCATCGTTCGCCAGCATCCCCTGCAGAGCAGCGATCTCGCTGGAAACGTCCAGCGCCACGTCCGACAAAAGCTTATCGTAGAGGTTATCATACGCCTGATTCAGGGTGTGCAGGATGCCCGCAATATCCCGGCGGATGGCCTCCGCGTTCTCGCCCTGCTGGCTCTGCACGTCGTTGTAGGTGGGCAGGAGCTTGAGGTTAGTGGGGATATAGTATTCCGCAAAGCGGCGGGCCTTGGGCAGGCTCTCGGGGTGGGCTTCCAGCCAGGCACAGATGGACTCGGTGGTCTTCTGCATATGCTGCAGCTCCTCCACAGCCCGCTCATCCTCCATGAGTCCCTGCTCCTTCTCGAGCACCTGCGCAAAGCGGCGGGTCGTCTCGAGGTTCAGGGGGACTTCTCCGGCCTGTTCCGGCGCTTTTTCCGGTTCGGGCTGGGGCTGATTTTCCTGTGCCGCGCGGTAGTCCTCTGCCGTCAGGTAGAGCTTGTCGTTTTTCTCGTCCAGCCAGGCACTGAGCCAGCCCTTGTGGATGAATTTCCGCAGCATCTTGAGAGCCTTGGTCTTCTTTTTATGCGTCAGGTCGGCCAGCATGGAGAGGGACAGGCCCTTGTGCCAGTCGAAGCCCTCGGCGGTATCGGCGTAGAGCTCCAGGGTCTTGGCGGCCTTCATACGGGACGCGCCCGCTGCGGTCAGCCAGCCGAACACAGCGGTCACAGCGGCAGAGCACCACCCCGTCACCGCGATAGCACCCAGTGCGAGATCGCCGATGGCACTGAGGAACGTATCCGTGGTTTCGGCGATCACGCCGCCGGACGTGAACGCCCCTGCCGTACCGAAGCAGGCGATGGCCGTGATGCCGAAGAGGACGGCGAAGGTGATGCCGGTCGCCAGCATGGCGACGCCTGCGCTGTGGCGCTTTTTCGCGCTGGTGCGGATATTCTCGATGGCCGTCGGTTCCGGCTTCTTCGCAAAGAAATTGCGCGCCCAGCCCGGCATCCCGCTGGCGCTGGCGCTGCTTCTGGCCTCCTCAGCCCGCTTCTGGTACTCCTGTTTTCCGGCCTGAAAGGCCCGGCCTGCCTCCGAGATGCCATAACCGGCGGCGTTCACCGCGGCGCGGCCCACATCCCACACACGGTCGCCGATCTCCTCGCCCCGGCCCTCAAAGCCGTGGCGGAAGGAGTCGGACATGGTGTCGCCCAGCTCACGGAGCTGGCGTTCCAGCTCCTGCTGCACCTTACGGCCTTCGCTGTCCTTCGCCGTGCGGTCAAAATCGTCTTCACGATCAGTCATTCAACTTCTCACCCTTCTGCCGGGCTGTACCGGCTGATGATGGCGCGGGCCACCCGCAGGCCATCGACGGCGGCACTCATGATGCCGCCCGCATATCCGGCACCCTCGCCGCAGGGATACAATCCTGCCAGCTGGGCGCATTCAAAATTTTCTTCCCGTTTCAGCCGCACCGGGCTGCTGGTACGGGTCTCGAGGCCGGTCAGAATGGCCTCGGGGGCGGTGTAACCCGCAATTTTCCGCTCGTAAGCCCGCAGACCGGCCCGCAGGGTGTCGGCCAGTTCGGTCGGCAGCAACGCGCCGAGGTCCGCAGCGACGACGCCCCGGTCATAGGTGGGCTGGACGCGGCCAATGTTCAGCCGGCCCCTGCCCTCCAAAAAGCTCTGGATGTTCTCCGCCGGGGCGGCATACTCTCCGCCGGGACGGCCTGCCGCATAGGCCCGGGCTTCCAGCTCCCGCTGGAAGGCGATGGCCTTCCGGGGGTCATTGCCGAAGTCTTCGCCGCCTACGCTGACCACCACGGCCGCGTTGGCATTCCTGCCGCTGCGGGCGTGGTAGCTCATGCCGTTGGTCACGACGCGGCCCTTTTCGCTGGCCGAAGCCACCACCTGGCCGCCCGGACACATACAGAACGTATAAACGCACCGTTTTTCAACGTGCTGCGAAAGCTGATATTCGCCGCGCGGCAGGGCCGGATGGCCCGCCGCCTCGTGGTAGAGGCTCTTTTCGATCTCCGATTGGAGATGCTCTGCCCGGAAGCCGACGCTGAAGGGCTTACACTCCAGCACGAGGCCGCTGTCCATCAGCATCCCGAAGGTGTCGCGGGCCGAGTGGCCCACCGCGAACACCAGCGCCTCACAGGGGAACGCACCGTCCGTGGTCTGGATGCCGACGAGCTGGCCGTCCCGCCGCTCGAAGCCGGTGAGGGCTGTGTTGAAGTGGACTTCGCCCCCCAGCGACTCGATCTCTTTTCGGATCGAAGTGATGACGCCCCGCAGCAGGTCGGTGCCGACATGGGGCTTCTGCTGCCAGGCGATCTCCTTCGGCGCGCCGTGCTCGAGGAACACTTCGGTCACGAAGCCGCAGAGCTCGTCGCCGATGCGGGTGGTGAGCTTACCGTCCGAGAAGGTTCCGGCGCCGCCCTCGCCGAACTGGATGTTGGCGTTCTCGTCCAGCTCACCGGTGGCGGAGAAATGCTCCACGGCCTTGACACGTTCGTCCAGCGCAGGGCCGCGTTCCAGCACGATGGGCCGGTAGCCCTGACGGGCCAGCAGCAGCGCCGCAAAGAGGCCCGCCGGGCCGAGGCCGCAGACCACTGGCCGGTGCGTCAGCGGCAGAGTGCCGTTCTGCACCGAGAGATCGGTCTTGCCCCGGACGGTGACGCTGCGGGAAGCACCCGCACAGGCGGCCTCTTCCCCCTCCTCTTTCAGGGTCACGGCCACGGTATACACCAGCTTGGGCTGGCCGTGGCGGGCATCCACCGAGAGCCGGGCGATGCCCAGATGGCTCACCTTTCCCCGGGGGATGCGGGCGAGGCGGAGGGCTTTTTCGTAGGCCTGCGGCTCCCCGGCGGAGAGGGGCAGGCGAATATCATGGATCAGGATCATATACTCAGTTACTTTCTATCTTGCACTGCACCACATAGCTGCCCAGCGCAAAAATTTTGTCGTTGGCCGGCACATAGAGGCGGCAGGCGATGTTCTGCTGGCCGATGGCGACATAGAAGTCGTCGGCGTCGATCTCAATGACCACCTGTTCCGGATTCAGTGCTTCCAGCGAACCGGCCGGGCCGCAGAGGGTGACGTTCATCAGCCGCTCCGTCTCCACGGTCAGGGTGTAGGTGGAGGGCAGGTTGATGACCCGCACACAGCTGGCGGGCAGGTTCATGGTCTTGGTCTCCAGACGGGAGCTGTCGAAGCTGACCGTGATGCTGGAGATGTTGTCCAGCAGACGGATGCCGCTGGGCAGCTCGATGGGCATTTCGTACACCTTATCCAGTGCAAAGGTGGAAAGGTCGATGGTACCCACCGACAGGGTGGACAGACGGTCGATCTGGGACTCCGGGCCGGCCACATTGAGGGTCTTTTTGCTCAGGGAGTAGACCAGCACCGAGGGGTCAAAGTCGCGGGGCGCGTTGATAAAGCTGACCTCCACCGGCAGGGTGGCCAGCTTATACACCTGCAGCGTGACCTCGACGCTGTCCGTTTCCAGAGTAGTATACTCAAATTTCACCTCTCCGCCGCTGCGGGTGTAAAAACGCAGGCCGGTGTCCAGAGTGACGGGACTGGTCAGCTCGCCGCTGTAGGTCACCTCAGCGGTGCAGGTCTCCACCTTGCTCAGCTCGGTGCTGGGTCCGGAGAGCGTCACCGTCTCCTTCGAGATGTCGGTGCCGTAGAGGATATAGCCGTCTGCTATCTTCAGGTAATTCGTCGTCACCTGGATGGGCAGGGTCTTTTCTTCCACCACATCGAACACCACGTCCACGGTGTTGTCGCCGTCGATGGAGACGGACACACCGGTGAGCAGGGTGCTCTGGCTCCGCACCTGAAGGCGCAGGCTCTTTTCGCCGCTGTCGCGGACGCTGGACCAGTCGGGGTAGACGACAAAGTCGTTGGCCGACAGGCTGCCGATGGTGTAGCCGTCGCCGGAAAGTTTCAGGTTGACCGTTTTTTCCTCTGCATTGACGATGCTCAGGCCCCGGGAAGTGTAGGCAGCCGAATCATAGCTGAAGTCCACCGGAACATTATAGATGGTGGTGGTGGTGCCGGGCTGCACGACGATGGTGACAGCCATCCACGCGATGACTGCACCCAGCAAAGAAAGCAGGAGCCGGATGCGGCGGTCGTTCAGCAGATTGCGCTTGGGGGGTACGGCAGGCTTGCCGTTGTTCTGCTCAGTGCTCATTGCTGCTCATCCTCCTCCTTGTTGTTCACCCAGTTCAGCAGGCGCTTGCCCCGGGCCTTCCAGCCCTCGGCAGCGCTCTTCTCGCTGGCGGTCTCCTTGGGTATCATCTCATCCACCAGCCGGGTGTAAAGGGTCTGACGGTCAAAGTGGCGCATGAGCACACCGTTTTTCGCCATCGAGATGATGCCCGTCTCCTCGCTGACCACGATGGCGATGGCGTCGGAGTTCTCGGCGATGCCGAGGCAGGCGCGGTGGCGGGTACCCATGTCCTTGCCCAGGTCCAGGTTGTTGGAAAGGGGCAGCACACAGCCTGCGGCCTTGATGCGGCCATTCTCGATGATGGCTGCGCCGTCGTGGAGGGGGGTACCCTCGTAGAAGATGGTACCCAGCACCTCCAGGTTGACTGCGCTGTTCACGGGCGTGCCGGTGCGGACGATCTCAGAAAGGTTGGTGTTCCGTTCCAGCACGATGAGCGCGCCGGTCTTGGTCTCCGAAAAGCGCTCTGCCGCATCGCAGATGGCGATGATGGCGCTGCGCCACGCGCCCTTGAGGCTGGTGTCGTTGTAGCGGTTTTTATTGAAGAAGCGATAGGCCCACTGGTCGGTCTGGCCCATCCGCTCCAGCGCACGCCGTATCTCGGGCTGGAACAGCACTACCAGCGTCAGCAGACCGACTTGCAGCAGCGAGTTGAGCAGCCAGGTGACGGTGCGCATATTCAGGATGTTCGCCACCAGATAGACCGCCATCACGATGAGCGCGCCCTTGGCCAGCTGGCCGGCGCGGGTGCGGTTGACGAAGCCCAGCAGCTGGTAGATGAGGAACGCGATAATGAGGATGTCCAGCAGGTCTACCAGCTTGAAGGTCTGGAAATTTGCTACGATAGAGTTCAGAGTCATGGGTCACATTCTCCCGTTCACACTGCTTCGATGAGGGCGACGGCGTGGGCTGCGATGCCCAGCCCCTCGCCGGTAAAGCCCAGATGCTCCTCGGTGGTGGCTTTGACGCTCACGGCGTCCACCGGCATCCCGAAAGCCTCGGCCAGCTTTGCCCGCATGGCCGGGATGTGGGGGGCCAGCTTCGGGCGCTGGCAGAGGATGGTGGCGTCGATGTTCTCGATGCGCCAGCCGTGCCCGGTCACGATTTCTGCCACACGGCGGGCCAGCATGAGGCTGTCGGCCCCGGCGTACTCTTCCGCCGTATCGGGGAAGTGCTGGCCGATGTCGCCCAGCGCCGCTGCGCCCAGCACGGCGTCCATGACCGCATGGGCCAGCACGTCGGCGTCCGAGTGGCCCAGCAGACCCTTTTCATACGGCACTTCCACGCCGCCCAGGATGAGCTTGCGGCCCTCCACCAGACGGTGGACGTCGTAACCATGACCAATGCGCATTTTCTTTCCTCCGTTCCCGGCCCGGGGCAGGTCCTCCCGGGTGGTGATCTTGATGTTTGCGTAGTCGCCCTGTACCAGCTCCACCGGACGGCCCGTCAGCTCAAACAGGCTGCAATCATCGGTGACGAGGCGGGCGCTGGCCTCGTCCAGTTCATCCAGCGCCGCCAGATAGGCGGCCCGGTCGAAGCACTGGGGCGTCTGCACCGCATAAAGGGTGCTGCGGTCGGGGGTGTTCTCCACCATGCAGCCTTCCGGCACAGTCTTGCCGTTTCCGCCCTTCGCCCGCTTGATGGTGTCCTTCACCGGCACCGCCGGGGCGGCGGCACCGCAGCGGGCAGCGGCCGCTATCGTATCGGCGATAACGCTCTGGCTCACGAAGGGCCGGGCCGCGTCGTGGACGGCCACCAGTCTGCCGTGGGCAGCGGCCACACCGCTGCGGGCGCTCTCGGCGCGGGTCGAGCCGCCCTTCACCAGCCGCACCGGCTTTTTGCAGCGGGCAGCAGCCCGCTGGGCATTCTCACCGGACGCGCCGGTCACGATCACCAGCTCGTCCACCTCCGGACACTCGTCAAAGGCCCGGACGCTCCGCTCCAGGACGGTCTCACCGCCCAGATCGAAGCTCAGTTTATCAAATCCCATCCGGGTGGAAGAACCAGCCGCCACCAGGACTGCCGTCACACGATGTTCCAATTTCTTACACCTGCCCCATTTTATTCCTGCCCTGCGCCGCACTGCACAGAGCGTATTATTATTCATTGAATATTATAGCGTATCCACCCACAAACTGCAACTGCCCGCGCCCATCAAAAATGCCCCCGTGCAACACTTTTGGCGCTGTACGGGGGCATAAATTTTTTATGAAATTTCTGCGTTATGCGAGGATGGGCTCGATGGCAGCGGCCAGCGCATCCTTCTGAGCCTGTGCCTCGGCCAAATCCTTGCCCAGAGTGGTGAAGTAGGTCTTGATCTTCGGCTCCGTGCCGGAGGGACGGACGACCACGGTAGCGCCGTTGTCCAGAGTGTAGATGAGGACGTTTGCGGCGGGCAGGCCGGTCTCTTCGGGCTTCTTGTAGTCGGTGACCTTGACCACCTTGTGGCCGGCCAGCTCGGTGAGGGGCTCGTCACGCAGCTTCTGCATGATGGAAGCCATCTTCTCCATGCCGGTCAGGCCGGGGA
>OGDD01001974.1_pt1 | contig 13578 bp, 7 predicted proteins | sample 1570301 | NCBI WGS metagenome assembly OGDD01 (sample SAMEA2581971, study PRJEB24529) | metagenome | biome: Human gut stool | place: China | collected 2011 | reverse complement strand
GGCAGTAAAAGGATAATTAGTGGGAGGAAAAATGAATATAAAGAAAATTCTAATAGGATTAACTGCTGCACTTTCATTAATTGGTTGTGGAGTAGAAGAAGTTAAAGTTGATGGACCAAAAAGAAAATTAGAGGGACATGTAATAACAGAAGAACCAAAGGCATTTACAATATTTGGAATATTTTTAGGAAAAGCATTTGATGGGGAGTTACCTGTATACCAAAAAGCTTTTGAAATGACAAATGTAAAATTAGTAGGAACAGCTTCAAAAAACCAAAGTGAAGAGGTTCAAGCATTTAACTTAATGATATCTTCAGGGTTAATTCCAGATATCATCGCTTATGAGTTGACAGATGAATTGGAAAAATTAGGAATAGATGGGGGATTAATTCCACTAGAAAACCTTATTGATGAACATGCACCAAATATTAAAAAATTCTGGGAAGAAAATCCAAGATATAAGAAAGATGCTATTGCAGCAGATGGACATATCTACATGATTCCTAACTACAATGACTATTTTAATTTAAGTTGTTCTCAAGGTTACTATATAAGAAAAGACTGGTTAAAAAAATTAGGGTTGGAAGAGCCTAAAACAGTAGATGAACTATATACAGTATTAAAAGCATTTAAAGAACAAGATCCAAATGGAAATGGTAAAAAAGATGAAGTGCCTCTATTCTTGAGAGCTAATATCAATAGAAAGGTAATGATAGCACTTACAGATATATTTAAAGCACAGTTTGTATGGTATGAAAAAGATGGAAAACCAGTATTTGGACCTGCTGAACCTGAATATAAAAATGCTATGATCAATTTAGCAAAATGGTATAAAGAGGGATTAATAGATCAAGAGGTATTTACAAGAGGACTTTCTTCAAGAGATTATATGTTAAGTAATAACTTAGGTGGATTTACAAATGACTGGTTTGCAAGTACAGGTTCATATAATGAAAAACTAAAAGATGTAATTCCAGGATTTGATTTTTCAGTACTGTTACCACCAGAATATAATGGAAATAGAAAAACAGCTACAGCTAGACCAACATATATGGGTGGTTGGGGAATCAGCTACAAAGCTAAAGATCCTGTAACTATTATAAAATACTTTGATTTCTGGTATAGTGAAGAGGGAAGAAGATTATGGAACTTTGGAATTGAAGGGGATACATATACTTTAGTTGATGGTAAACCTCAATTTACAGATAAAGTTTTAAAAAATCCTGAAGGGAAAAATGCTCTAGCAGTTATAAGAGAGACAGGGGCACAATATAGATTAGGAATGTTCCAAGATGCAGAAAATGAAAAACAATGGGCATCAGATGTAACTGTAAGAGATATGGATGAGTATATGAAAAATGATGCAATTCAAGAACCAATGCCAGTATTGAAATATACAAAGGCTGAGATTAGAGAGTTATTAAAGATAGAATCTCAACTTCGTAATGTAACTGAAGAGATGGCACAAATCTGGTTGTTAGGTGTATCAGATGTTGAAAAAGATTGGGACGGATATATTGAAAGATTAAATGATATTGGACTTCAAAGATCTAAAGAGATACAACAAACAGCATATGATAGATTTATGAAGGAAGATTAATTCTATGATTAAAACATGGAGGAAATAATGGGGGTTAATAAAAAGTTTCTATTATTGGCAGTTATAATATTGGGAATGCAAACTGAAAGTTATGCAACAATTTGGACAAAAGCAACAGATATGACTGTAACACAAGAAGAAATAAATAAGCATATTACAGCTAGTAATAGTAAAGCACAAGTTATTGCAATTCAATCTGGAGGAACAGCAACTATAAATAAAGATGTAACTGTAGATATAACTAAAATAAAAGATGATAAAGACCATTTGTATTCAAAATTTATAAATGTTGCAAGTGAAAGTAAAGATAAAATTAGTGTTAATAATGGAAATATAACAATAAAAAATGAAAGTGGTAACCAATTTGAAGTAGTATCTATGCAGTCAGGGACATTTCAAAATGCTGGAAATATTTCTATTTCAGGAGCTAAAGGGATAGGGTTCAATATAACTGGAGCAGCAAAAGCGGAAAATACAGGAACTTTTAATATAGATAATAAAGCTGTAGGAGTAAATATTTCTCATGCAAATGCAGAATTTATAAATGGAGAAGAAGGAAAGATAACAGTAACAGGTGGAACAGGAATACTTCAAACAGCTGGAACAGTAACAAATTTGGGAAGTATTAATGTATCAGCAGGGGCTACAGGATTAGATCTTCAAGGTGGAAGTTTTGAAAACACTGCTACAATAACAAATGAAGGAAAAATTAATATTTCTTCAACAAAAGATAATTATACTGGGATAGATAATAAAGGAACAATAAATAATAGTGGCGAAATAAAAGTAAATGCAAGTGGAGAAAATGGAGTAGGAATTCAATTAAATGCAGATAATGCTACATTAACTTCAACAGGAACAATAACAGTGGAAGCAGGAACAGGAGTAAAAGTTTCAAAGGGGACTTTTATCAATGAAGAAAAAGGACAAATAACAGTAAAAAAAGGAACTGGGATTTATCAAGCTGGAGGAACACTTACCAATAACGGAACTGTAACTGTTGAAGGGGGAAATGGTTTTATTACAGCTAAGGGAAACTTAACTAATACAGGAACTATTACTGTTAATAATGGAAATGGAATAGTACAAAGAGGTGGAGAAATAACAAATACTGGTAAAATAAGTGTAGCAGGAGGAACAGGAGTAAAAGTTTCAAATGGAACTTTTACAAATTCAGGAAGTATTAATATATCTCAAGGAGCTATAGGATTAGATCTTCAAGGTGGAAAATTTGAAAACACTGGTACAATAACAAATGATGGAGAGATGAACCTATCTTCAACATTGACACAAAAAGGAACAGTAACAAATAATGGAAAAGTAACAATAAATGTGGCAGGTTCAGGAGCAGGAATAAATCAAAGTACAGGAACATTTACAAATAATTCACAAGTAGATGTAAATGGTGGAAAAGGATTTTTTGTTCAAGGTGGAGAAATAATTAATAATGGAACTATTAATGTAAATGCAGCAACAGGATTACAATTACAAGGAGAAACAGCAAAATTTACAAATAATAATTTGATAGATGTAAAAAAAGGAACAGGAGTAATTGTATCTGGAGAAACAAAGAATAAGGAAGGAGAAATAGTATCAACATTTGTTAATAGTACTAATGGAAAAATAACAGTTGCTGCAGGACAAAAAGGACTTCAAATAACTAAAGGAAAAGCAGAAAATCAAGGAACTATAAATGCTTTAAAAGAAAAGGCAACAGGTGTTTATTTAGGAGCTATAACAATAGAAAAGGTAGAGGATAAAAATAATCCTCCAACAACTAAACCAAGTAAATATGATAGTCCTGGTTCTTTTGAAAATAATGGAACGATAAATGTTTTAGGTAAAGAAGCTAAAGGAATCCATATCGGAGCTGGAGTAGTAAATAATATTGCAGAAAAAGGAAAAATAGAAGCAAAAGATGGAGCAATAGGAGTTTATATGCAATCTCTTAAAGCTTATGTCTTTAATGAAAAAGAAAATAGTTTTGAAGAAAATCCTAAAGAAGAAACTAATGTAGAATTTACAAACGCTGGAGAAATAATAGCATCAGGAAAAGTAGTTGAACAAGTTTTAAAAGAAGACGGAACTCCTGATCTAGATGAAAATGGAAATCCAAAATATAAAACAACAGTTTCAAAAGGAATTTTCTTAAACTCAAAAGGAACAGCCACAAATAATGGAAACATCTCTGTTTCAGAAGAGGCAATAGGAGTTCAAGTAAATAATGCAGATGCCAAATTCATTAATAATGCTAATATAACAGTTGCAGATTCTTCACAAGGAATCCAAGTTAATAATGGATTAGCAACAAATAATGGAGACATTATAGCAACAGGAAATAATGCAACAGGAATTTATTTAAATGCAGCTGAAAAAGAAGATAAGACATATGAAAATGCAAAATTTGAAAATAAAAAAGGAACTATAATAGCTTCAGGAGAAAATGCAAAGGGAATATTCTTTGGTTTAAATGGAGGAACAGTAACAAATAGTAGTATAATAGAGGTGTCAAACAAAGGAACAGGAGTATTTTCATATAAAGGAAATGAAGATAATCCAAGTAAAAACCAAAATAATTTTACAAATGGAAAAGCTGGAATAATAAATGTTTATGGTGAAAAATCAGTAGGACTTCTTTTAGATACTTTAAATGATAAAGGAAAAGTAGTAAATGATGGAACAATTAATATTTATGACCAAGGAACAGGAGTAAAATTAGGAGGAACAACATTTACTAATAGTGGAACAATAGAAGTAAAAAATAGTGGACTTGCTATAGAATCTGCTAAAGAGACTAATAATACAATTGTACTAAAAAATGGATCTAAAATAAAAGGAAATATTAAAGGGAATACAGGAGTAGATATTTTAGCTGTAGAAGGTGGAGGAGAGTACAAAGATTTATCTATAACTAGTTATGATAAAATTGTTTCTTTAAAAAATGAAAACTCAACAGATGATGCAGTGATATCAAACTCAAATATTTCTTTAGAATTTAATGATGGAACAAAAAATTATACAAATACTGAATTAGAAGGAGCTAAAACAGGATTAACTATTAGTGATTCTAATCTTATAGTAGATTTAAAAAGTAAGAAAGAAAATTCTTCATCATTAGTAGATACTGGAGATGAAAAATTAAAATTAGCTGGAAAGATGAAGCTCGCTTTTATGAGTGGAAATGGACAAAAAGAGTTTAATATTAGTGAAATATTAGGAGATAAAATAGAAATAGGAGAAGCTAATTTTGGTTCTTCAGCAATGTGGGACTATATAAAAGATGAAAATGGAGATTTAATAGCTAAAAAGCATAGCTATATAGAAACTGTTGGAAAATCTCAACTAGAAGATTTTGGAAAAGTCCTAGAGCAAAATGAAAGTATAGGTGGAGATTTTGGAAAAGGATTAACATTATTAGGTTTATTAGATGCTTCACAATTTACAGATGCTATGACTCAACTATCTGGAGGAGTTCATGGATATACAGTTGATTTTGCTGCAATTAACTCAAGAACCATTTCAAATACAATAAAAAATAGAGAGTTAAGTAAAGATAAATCAAGAAATAAAGCTTTAAATTCATATGATCAAGATGTAGTTTACATAAATAATAATCATCAGATAGGTGGATTAATGAATGTTGATTATAATGAAGATGGAGTTTTAGGAATAACAGAAAAACAAATTATGCCTAATGGAAAATTTGGCTTAATTTATGGAGGAGCAAAGGGAAAAGCTGAATTTGAAAATGGAAAACATGGTAAAGCTAATATGGATAATCTATATTTAGGTGGATACTATGCTTATGATTTTACAGATAAACTTACTTTAGTTTCAAATGCAAATTTTGTTTACTCTCATACTGATGTTACAAGAAATATAAAATTTGCTAAAGATAATGATTATTTAGATTACTCATATGATTCTACTTATCCAGTATTTGGATTTGGTGGAGGAGCAACTCTATACTATACTCCATATAACAGTCTAAATAACAGTGTAACTCTATATGGTGGAATTGATTGGACTAAGATAGTTCAGGGAAATATTAATGAAAATCCTGATGTAAAAGAGGATACAAAAGATAAAAATTTAACTATAAAAAATATTCCAGTTGATGAGCATATGTATGATTCAGTTGTACCACATATTGGATTATCACTTTTAAATAATGGATATATCTTTAATAGAAAATATAGATTAGGTGTAAATATAGATTATGAAACAGAGTTAGGAAATATAAAAAATGGTAAAAAACTAAAATTATCAGCTCTAAGTACACCACATAGAGTAAAAACAGCAGAGAGAGAAAATATAGTTTCTTACTCATTAAATGGAGCTTTAGATCTAACAGAAGATTTTACAATCTATGGAAACTATACAAAAGCTGATTCTGATGAATATGATGCTGAAAGAGTAGAAGCAGGATTTAAATATAAGATGGATAGAATGTCTGATCTATTTGTTACAGGTCCACTTTTAGGAAATATAGAAAATAGCAAACCATATTCTAATAGATGGACTGGAATGTTTAGTATAATTCTTGATGGAACAGAAGATAGTAATAGATCTTACTACAATAATGTTGAGAAAGATAAAAATGAAAGTCACTCAAGAGGAGATTATGCTACTTCTTTTAGAATGAAACCTAAGTTTACTTTAAGCTTAAATGATAGAGAGACAAATTGGTCTTATTATTTTGAAACTTACTATTCAAGAAATGATATGTTTATGGAGTTAGATCACAACGAAAGAAGATCAAGCGAATCAAGAATCCATGGTGAAGCTAGATGGCATGAGCAATATTCAAAAGGTAAATATGGATTTAATATAGGATATAGAAATGAAACATCATCATCTCCAATATTCTCTCAATATCTTGAAGCAGATAGACAAAAAAGAGGAACACATCAATTTAGATTTACTCCTAACTTTACATATAATTTAGGAAATGGATTTGTATTTGGTGGACAAACAACAGGTATTATAGCTTATGAATATGAGGGATACAGAAAAGGACAAACAGATTTTGAAATAGAAAATGAGTATGGAATTACTTATAATGGACTTATGCCAAAATTGAGATTGACTGTAAATTACTTCAGAGAAGATACATGGTATGATAATGATTTTACTAAAAAAGCTAGATTAAATCCTGAACCAGGTGTATATGTATATGATATAGTTAGAGGAGAAAAAAGATATCAATCAAATCAATTAAGACCTAGAATTACATATTTCTTTGGAAATGGTGGAAGAGTTGAATTAAGTGCAAGAATACCATTAGGAAATGGTGGTTGGCATAACTCAGGTGAGGATAATAAAAAGTCATCAGAAAAATATGAAACTAGATATGGATTAAAATATTATCAACCAATAGCACCAGGATTAACAGGAATGATAGGTGGAGAGATTTTGACAACTAAAACAAAATCTACATCTGGAAGTAACTATGGAAAAGAAACAAGAGATTATTCTATAAGACCAGCAATTGGAATTTCTTATAACTTTTAATTAGGAGGAAGAAAATGAAAAAAATATTAACATTTGTTTTAATGATGATTATGGTAGTTACTGCTTTCTCTAAAGAAGTTAGTAAGAGTGCCAATGACTATGAAAAGATAAGAGTAAAATGGGGAGAGTTTTTAACTGGAGTAACTTCAGAAGATGATTTGTCATCTTCTGAAGTACAAAAAGTAATTCAAACCAATGAGAAAAATGGTGAAAAATCATATACACAAATAAATAAAGAGAAAAATAAAGCATATTTTCTTGATGAAAAAGAGGATATGAAAAGTGGTATTCAAATATTAAATAGCTATAATGCTATAAAAAATATTGCAAATGGATATGCTACTAGAGGTACAAAATTTTATAAAAATGAAGAGGTAAAAAATCAAATAATAGCTGGAATGGATTGGCTATATGATAATGCTTACCATGAAGGACTTCCAGAGATTGGAAACTGGTGGCATTGGGAACTTGGAATACCTAAAGCAGTAAATGATATTCTTATTTTAATGAATGGAGATATTCCAAAAGAGAAAGTAGATAAATATTTAGGAGCAACAAAATTTTTCCAACCAGATGCAAGATATAGTGGAGCAGGAGCAACAGCTTCATACTCATCTACACCAGATAAAAGAGTATCAACTGGAGCAAACAGAACAGATACAGCTATGATATCTTTTTTAAGAGGAGTTCTTTTAGAGGATAAAGTTGAAGTTAAAAATGCTTTAGAAGCAGTTACAGAGGTTGGGGAGTATGCAACTAAAGGTGATGGATTCTATAAAGATGGTTCATTTATTCAACATAATAATGTAGCTTACAATGGAACATATGCTTCAGTATTATTTAACGGACTAGGCGGAATACTTTATCTAGTAAAAGATACAGAATTTGAAATAAAAAGTAAAAAATTAAATAATATTTATGAAGCTATTTTAAATGGATATGGATATCTATTTATAAATGGTGGAATAAATGATTCAGTTAGTGGAAGAGCAATTTCAAGAAATAAAACAAGTGATCTTTCACGTGGAAGAGATGTAATCAACTCTTTAGCAATGTTGTCAGAAGGGGCAAGTGAGGAGTATAGAGTTAGACTACAAGAGTTAATAAAAACAACTATTTCTTCTAACAATTCATTTAATATTTTAGAGATGTCAGGTAATAGAACTATACTTGGTATTCTTAGAGATATAGTAGAAGATAAGAATATAAAAACTAGAAATATTGTGGGAAATAAGATGTTCCACTCTATGGATAGAGCTATAAGTAAAAATAAAAATGGTGGAGCAGTTGCTCTATCAATGCACTCTTCAAGAATAGTTAATTTTGAAACAATGAATGGTGAAAATCTTAAAGGATGGTTTACAGGTGATGGAATGACATATATTTATGGAAATGATTCAAGTGCATATACTGAATTTTGGCCAACTGTGGATATGTATCATCTACCTGGAGTAACAAATAGCTTAAAAGTTAGAGGAGATAGATCAGGGGAAAGAAGAGTGATTACTACACCAAAAGCTTGGGTTGGTGGAGTAAACAACGGAGAGATTTTTGTAGGAATGGATATGCTTTCATGGAATAAAGCATTAAAGGTAAAAAAATCATATTTATTTACAGAAGATGGAGTTGTTGCAGTATATGGAGATTCACTTTCATCTAATGAAGGAGAGATTCATACAACAATAGATAATAGAATTTTGAAAAATGGAAAATTAATGGTAAATGGTAAGGAGATAACAGAATCAACAGTTATAGAAAATCCTAAAGAGACAACTATAATGTTTGTAGGAAACTATTCTGAAGAAACTATTGGGTATAGAATAATAGATGCTCCAAAAGTAGAGATTAAATTTGAGGAAAGAAAAGGAGATTGGAAATCTATTGGTGGTACAGACAGTAAAGAGATAGTGAAAAAATATGTTACTATCTATATAAACCATGGTAAAAATCCAAAAGATCAAAAGTTTAGTTATCTAATTTTCCCAATGTTTAAAGAGGAAGATGTTAAAAATTATAATTTAAACTCATTGAAATTAGTTCAAAGCGACGAAAAGATTCATGCTGTTGAAGATAATGAAAATAGAGTAGTCAGAATAAATTTCTGGAAAGATCTTCCAGTTAAATTTAGAAATATTAGATCTTTCTCAACTGCAACAATGATTGTAAAAGAGAATAACAATGGGCTTTTAATTGCAGTAAGTGAGCCAACTCAATTGATGAAAAAGAATTCAATCTTTGAGATAGATGGTACATATGAATTAGAAGAAAGCAGTAGTAAAGATATAAAAGTAACAAATAGAAATAATCTAACAAGAATAGAAATAGATTTAAGAAACAATGGAGCAACAGAAATAATTAAATTAAAAAAAATTAAATAAATATTATGGAGGTTAAAATGGAATTAACTAAAGAGACAAGAGAAAAATTTTCACAAGATGTAGAGCTATCTAAGGAAACATTATATAGTGCATTACATGAAGCATTAACAAAAATAGATAGAAATGCAAGAACATTTATAAACACTTTCCCAAGACCAGCAAGTACAGATTATGTATATCCTGGAATCTTAAATGCAGGAGAATGGGATGACTGGACAAGTGGATTCTGGACAGGAATATTATGGCTAGCTTATGAGATTACTGGGGAAAAGAGATATAGAAAAGTAGCATCTTTCCAAACAAAAAGCTATGATGAAAGAATTACAAATAAAGTGGCAGTAAACCACCATGACTTAGGATTCTTATACACTCCATCAGTTGTAGCTGATTATAAAATCACAGGAAGCAACCTTGCAAAAGAAGCTGGAATTAAAGCTGCAACTCACTTAATGGGAAGATTTAAAGAGAAAGGGCAATTTATTCAAGCTTGGGGAGAATTAGATGATCCTACAGCATATAGATTAATAATAGATTGTAACCTAAATGTACCTCTATTATTCTGGGCAACAGAAGCAACTGGAGATCCTAAATTTAGAGAGATAGCAACTAAACATATAAATACAGCAGCAAGTGTAGTATTAAGAGAGGACAGCTCAACTCATCACACTTATTACTTCGACCCAGAAACAGGAAAACCAGTTAAAGGAGTTACAGCACAAGGTGCATCAGATAACTCAGCATGGGCAAGAGGACAAGCATGGGGAGTATATGGATTCCCTCTAGCATATAGCTATTTAAAAGATGAGAAATTCATAGATCTTTACAAAAGAGTAACAAACTACTTCTTAAATCACTTACCAGCTGATGATGTATGTTACTGGGATTTAAGCTTTGATGATCTTTCTGGAGAGGAAAAAGATAGTTCAGCAGCAGCAATAGCAGTTTGTGGAATGTTAGAAATGGATAAATATCTTCCAGATTCAGATCCAGACAAAAAAATCTATCAAAATGCAGTTAAGAGAATAATGAACTCATTAATTAAAAACTACTCAACAAAAGATATGGAAAGATGTAATGGACTTCTTAAAGAAGCTGTTTACAGTAAACCACATGGAATTGGTGTAGAAGAGTGTTGTATATGGGGAGATTACTTCTATATGGAAGCTCTTGTAAGAATAATGAAACCAGATTGGAATAAATATTGGTAAAAAGAACTTTAAATTATAAAAAAATTTAGGAGGAATTAAAAAAGAGATGGAACGAGCAAAAGAATTCCGACCTTTTGGTATGAGAGACAAGATCGGTTATTTATTTGGGGACTTTGGAAATGACGTTATGCTAGTATTCGTAAGTCAATTCCTAATGGTATTCTATACACAAGTTTGGGGAATGGCACCAAAAGTTGTTGCAACAATGTTCCTAGTATCAAGACTAGTGGATGCATTTACAGACGTTACAATGGGAAGAATTATTGACATTACACCTCAAGGTAAAGATGGTAAGTTTAAAAAATGGATAAGAATCATGGCTGCACCAGTTGCAATAGCAAGTTTCTTACTATATCAATCAGGATTAAAAGATCAACCAATGACTTTTAAAATTATCTACATGTATATAACTTACTTACTATATGGAAGTATCTGTTTCACTGGAGTTAATATTCCTTATGGAGCAATGGCATCAGCTATCACAGATAAACCAGATGAAAGACAATCACTTATTACATTCAGAGCAATGGGAGCTTACATTGGAGAGTTTATCATTGGATTCTTTGGACCAATTATTATTTACGAACGTGTAATTAAAGATGGAGCAACTCAAGTATTAATCAGAAATAATGGAGATATCTTCCCAGTAGTTGCTGGAGGAATTTCAATAGTTGCTATTATTTGTTACTTCATTTGTTACCAATTAACTACTGAACGTATTAAAGTTCCACCTCTAGCAAAAGAAGGACTTTCATTCGGTAAATCAGTAAAAATGATCTTCAGTAACCGTGCAATGCTGGGAATCTTAGGAGGAACTGTTTGTCTAATATTCGGTAACCTACTAACTGGAGGAGTTAACGCTTACCTATATGCTTACTACTTCAAAATGCCAGCTGCATTATCAACATACAATGCTATTAAATTAGGAATCGCTTTAGGAATGGCAACACTAGTTACATTAGTAGTTAAAAAACTTGGAAAAAGAGAATCAATCAGTTTAATGGTTGGATTTGCTGCATGTGTATTTGCTACATTAAGCTTCTTAAATATTAAAAACCCTTGGGTTTATGTTGGAATCGCTTCAGTTGGATTCTCAGGAGTTACATTCTTTGGATATGTAATTTGGGGAGCAATCATCGACGTTATTGACGATTCTGAAATCAAAACTGGAAGAAGAGAAGATGGAACTCTATATGCAATCTACTCATTCTCAAGAAAAGTTGGACAAGCTCTTGGAAGTAGTTTAGTTGGATACGCTCTTGCAATCATTGGATTCCAACCTGGAGTTAAAGAACAAACTCAAGAAGTTCTAAACGGAATCTACAAACTTGCTACTGTAGCACCAGCAACTCTATTTACACTAGTTGTAATCATGTTCATGTTAGTATATCCTCTATCTAAGAAAAGAGTTGATGCTAACGCTGAAACATTAAGATTAAGAAGAGAAGGAAAAGAAGCTAAATAATTCTCTTTGGAGGAATTATGGAAAAGATAAAAGCGTTACTGTTAAAAGATAAAGTTGAAAGAACAGTAAAAAGTCTAAAAAATAATGGTTTTGAAGTGATCTGTGTAGATACAGTTGAAGAAGCTGAAAAAATAACTATGGATTTTATTCCAGAAGGAAGCTCTATCAGTATGGGAGGATCTGTTACATTAAATATGACAGGACTTCTTGAAAAATTTAGAAGCGAAAAATATAAATTCTTTGAAAGATTTAAGCAACCTACTTGGCCAGCAACAGTTAAAGTTATGAGGGAATCACTATTAAGTGATTTCCTTGTAACAGGAACAAATGCTATCACTGAAGATGGGTTTCTAATGCAAATAGATTCAGGGGGAAATCGTGTAGCTGGAATGGCTTATGGACCTCATAATGTTATAGTTATCACTGGTGTAAATAAAATAGTAAAGGATATAACTGAAGGTTATGAAAGACTTTACTATGCTGGACCTTTAAATTCTAAAAGACTAAATCATAAAACTCCTTGTAATTTCAGTGGAAAATGTGAAAATTGTAGTACTGATATGAGAATGTGTAATTTTGTATCAGTAATCAAAAATGGGGAAAGACCATGTGGAAAAACAAGAGTTATACTAATAAATGACAATTTAGGATATTAGGAGATTAAGATGGAAGAAAATTTAAGATGGTATAAAGAGAAAAAGTTAGATAGACTTTGTGAAGTTCTTTTAGATAAAGGCTATCTTATACATAGAGTTTTTTCTGTGAAAGATGCACAAGAAAAAATATTATCTCTTCTAAACAGGGAACAGACAGTAGCACTTGGTGATTCTTGGGAACTTATGAATGATGAGTTTATCAGTAAATTAAAAGAGTTTAAATTCTATAATAGATTTGGAGAAGACTCTGAAAAAGTAAAGAGAGAATCTCTTCTGGCTGAAATGGCTATAATAGAGGGAGAACTTATTACAGAAGATGGACAAATTCTAGTAGTGGGAGATTATAATACAAGTTCAGCACTATTTGGAGCAGAGAATATTATTGTTTTAATATCAGAAAATAAAATAGTAAAAGATCTAAATAGTGGTTTTGAAAAAATTTCAGAGCATGAAAAATATTATAGAATGAGAGCTGAAAAATTACAGAATAAAAATGATGGACTAAGTATTGGAATAATTGAAAATGGAAGAAAATTCAGTAAGAGAATATCTCTTGTAATTACAACAGAAGACACAGGACTATAGAGAAAAAAGTTTATTTGAGTGGAAACATTCAGATAAACTTTTTTATTTTTTTGAAATAAGTATAGATTAAAATGTGAAAACTCCTTTATAAAAAATCTAAAAATTGATATAATATGTTTGATAATTAAAAATAATATACAATGTCTATATAGAAAGGAAATAAAAAAGTTTA
>OGDD01001967.1_pt1 | contig 13619 bp, 14 predicted proteins | sample 1570301 | NCBI WGS metagenome assembly OGDD01 (sample SAMEA2581971, study PRJEB24529) | metagenome | biome: Human gut stool | place: China | collected 2011 | reverse complement strand
TTTTTTTTAATGATACGGCGACCACCGAGATCTACACTCATTCCCTACACGACGCTCTTCCGATCTTGATTGCTGATGTGGACAAGAGCGAACTCGACAAGGAGCCTGTCCCCGAGCCGGGTGAAGACGCGCCCGTAAGTGAGACAATCTCTGAGGAAGAACTGGCTGAGCGAGAAGCAGAGCTGGCGATGGAGAAATACAGAGCCCTTTTCGATCAGAACAGCGATTTTGTGGGCTGGATCTCCATCGACGACACGAACATCAACTACCCGGTCATGTGGACACCGAATAATCCTAACTACTATTTGAAGCACAGCTTTGAGAAGGAGTACAGCGATTACGGCGTTCCGTATATTGACGAGGACTGCGTGATGGGAGAGAACAACAACTACGTCATCTACGGGCATCACATGAAGAACGAAACGATGTTCCACGACCTTTGCAATTATGCCAGCAAGGACTTCTATGACGAGCATCCGACCATTAAGTTTGATACCCTGTTCGGCTTCGGAGAGTATCAGATCGTGGCGGTCTTCCGCTTTGATACGAACAACGACACCTTCCGGTACAATCAGTTCACAGATATGGATGAGGAACACTTCAAGAACTTCATGAATAGTGTTCATCTTCGCCAGCTCTATGACACCGGCGTGGACGCCGAGTACGGAGATCACCTTATCTCGCTTTCCACCTGTGAATACACCTACACCAATGGGCGCTTCGTGGTAGTTGCCAAGAAGGTTTAATCCTGTTCTTTGAGGAAGGAGGCGATAGCTATGAGCAGGATTAAGACGAGAGAAAGCGTGAAGGATATCAAGGTCATTGATAAAGCGGCTGTTGCCTCCGAGCGTATGAAGACGGCGTTGGTCAGGACAAAGGATCAGTTTGAAAATCTGATGGACGATGGCCAGGTCACGCCGTCTGAATATGCGGAGGATAAGATCCGCTATGCTGCGGAAGATGTTGCAGATCGTGTCGGTCATGATGTGTCAGCCGAGACGAAAAAGGCTGTCAATAAAGGCAAAGAGGCATATCGGAAACATCGTGAGGAAAAGCGGATTGAAAAGAATGAGGAACGGGTCAACCGCTACGAAGAGTGCTTACGCAGGGAGGAACAAGCCCGATCTGAGATAAATTCTTCTCAGGAGACCCATTCACATCAGACAACTGCACAAAATAAGAACACTGTTCGACAGAGGAAGAGTGCCCACCAACAGAGTACCGTCAGAGAAACAGCGTCTACAGGTGGTGAAGTCCGAAAGAATGCTGTACGCGGAAAGCGAAATCAGACCATCAAAACAGCGGAGCGGACGGAACACACGATTAAGCAGTCCGCCCGTTCTGCTGGAAAGAAGACTGTGAAGACCGGTGCAAAAGGCACGGTTAAGTCTTCAGAAAAGGCAATTAAGACAGCGGAGAAGACCTCCAAAGCGGCCATTAAAACGGCTGAGAGAACGGCCAAGGCAACGCAAAAAGTAGCCCAGGCGACCGCTAAGGCCGCACAGAAGGCTGCTGAAATGGCAAGGCAGGCTGCGATTGCGGCATACAAAGCGGCAGTAGCGGCAGCGAAAGCAATCGCCGCAGCCATCAAAGCGATTGCCGCAGCCATCAAAGAACTAATCGCTGCCATTGCCGCCGGAGGTTGGGTAGCAGTCGTAGTGATTATCGTTATCTGCTTGATCGGTCTTATCGTGGCATCCTGTTTTGGGATCTTTTTCTCTTCTGAGGATACCGGCTCTACGCAGACCATGCAGCAGGTCGTCCAGGAGATCAACCTTGACTATCAGAACAAGCTTGACGATATCAAGAACTCCAACACCTACGACGAACTTGAAATGTCAGGCTCCCGTGCAGTCTGGCCGGAGGTCCTTTCCATCTACGCTGTAAAGACCACCAACGACCCGGATAATCCGCAGGAGGTGGCATCTATGACCGACGAAAAGAAACAGCTTCTGAAGGATATCTTTTGGGAAATGAATGAGATTTCTTATGAAACCGAGGAAAAGACAGAAACGGTCATAATTGAAACAGATGATGAAGAAGGCAACATCATAGAAGAGGAAGTCGAAGAGACAACGGTATATCTGTATATCACTGTGAGTCATAAGACCGTAGAAGAAATGATGGCTCAGTACGGCTTCGCTGAGGATCAAAAAGTCCAGGTTGCCGAGCTGCTCGCACAGGACAGCAGTATGTGGGCATCTGTTCTCTACGGCATCTACGGAGCAGACGATCAGATTGTTGCGGTTGCGCTGTCTCAGCTTGGTAATGTGGGCGGTGAGCCCTACTGGAGCTGGTACGGTTTCGGCTCTCGCGTTGAGTGGTGCGCCTGCTTTGTATCGTGGTGCGCCGATCAGTGCGGGTATATCGAGACTGGTGTTATTCCCAAATATGCAGGCTGTGTCAACGGTGTCAACTGGTTCAAGGATCGAGGCCAGTGGGCAGATAATGATATCGAACCGGCACCAGGTATGATCATCTTCTTCGATTGGGATAACAAAGGCAGCTCCGGCCCGCAGGACGGCGAATCCGATCATACCGGTATCGTTGAACGGGTTGAGGACGGCATTGTCTACACCGTCGAAGGGAACTCCGGCGATAGCTGCCGCGAAAACCATTATGCTGTTGGATATTATGAAATCCTGGGCTACGGGATTCCTGCCTATTAACAGCAAATGCCACCCAAATGGGTGGCACTTACATATGAATGTCCTTGTATTTGTCTAATTCGAGGATTATACGGTAGATCTGCTCTTGTTCTGATTTGCTCTTTGCCAGTAGAAGCTCATAGCATTTTGCGGGGATATCTGTGCTGTCATCCGGTGTGCTTCCAATCTTATCAAAGAGCTTGGAGAGAGGAACCTCTATTGCTGCAGCAATCTTTTCGATGCTTTCCAACGTAGCATTTTTCTCACCGCGCTCGACCTGTCCAATATATGTTGGATGGCAACCGGAAAGCTCAGCTACCTTTTCCTGACTGAATCCTAACTGAAGTCTGTAACTTCTTATTCGTTGACCAACTGTCTTTGCTATCTCACTCATTTTAGGCACCTCATTGTGTTCTGAATATAGTCTATAAATATTGGAACTGTTTTTCCACAGACCATTGATATTGTTTGCTCTGCGGTGTATACTATAAGTATTATAATTGCGGAAAGTAGTGCCTTTAAGCACTGGCTGAGGGCTGAACGATGAAAAATCAAACTTGTTGCTTTACAGGTCATAGAAAAATACCGTTGGATCAACTGGAGAGCGTGACCCAACGGCTGAGGGATGCTGTTATTGCAAGTATTAAGGACGGCTATCTGTATTTCGGTGCTGGCGGAGCTTTGGGATTTGATACTCTTGCTGCGCAGACAGTATTGGACCTGAAAAAGACTATCCCCAAATTAAGCTTATTCTTGTCTTACCCTGTAAAACGCAAGCCAGAGGCTGGAAGCAAGAAGATATTGAAGAATACAACCGGATTATGAAGGCTGCTGACAAAGTAGTATATACATCACAAGATTACTATAACGGGTGTATGCACAAACGAAACCGTCACCTTGTAGATAATAGCAGCAGATGTATTTGTTTTCTTACCGAGAAAACAGGCGGCACATTTTATACTGTCAATTATGCCTCTGAGCATGGGCTAATGATAATCAACACTGCTAAATAGCTATCGCAATATGGGCCCATAACTCCTTCTCACATGCGCAACTACACTATCAACGAGAAATGGTGCAACCATTTTGCCGCACCTTTTCTTTGCATAATGCGAATATCAGCCAAATCCATTGAAAAAAGAGATGAAGTGTGGTATAATATATTATGCGTTTTTGTAACCACGAGTCGGTAGCTCTAATCCATGCTGTATGGAGGTATCATATGAAGGTTCGTTACGATAAGCTGTGGCGTCTAATGAAAGACAACAAAATGAAGAAGAGTGAGCTTGCGAAAGCAGCTGAGATTAGTTCCTATGCTATGACCAAGTTGAATCGTGATCTTCCGGTCAGCATGGAAGTTATGATGAATCTTTGCAAGGTCTTTCACTGTGATATTGGGGACCTCATGGAAGTAATCGAAGAAGACTAAAATTGACTAAGGAATGAGTGGAGAAATGCGAAACTTAGAAAAACTGTTTTCCAAACCGCTTCCTTCGACGCGTGGAGGATCATTCTACAATACCTTCCCCTATCCTACAAAGATATCTCCAGAGGCAATTGCTGTCTATATTGCTTCTGCAACGAACCCCGACGATACTGTCCTCGACGCTTTTGCAGGAAGTGGGAGCACTGGAATTGCGGCTCTTCTCGCTGAGCATCCAACAGAAAAAATGCAAGAAACAGCCAATGCATTAGGAGTAGAGCCCATTTGGGGAAAAAGGAATGCAATCCTATATGAAATTGGTACATATGCCGCATTTGCTTCAAAGACCATCAGCTTGTTCAGAAGTTCTAAGCTGAATAGACAAGGAAGATTCATATGGATATAAAAGCAAAACTTCGCCCTTTCTATGTGGCTAAGATGCTCTATGAGCAGACAGATGAGGACCATTATCTGACGATAGCTCAGATCATGGAGCAGCTCGAAAAAGACTATGGTATTTCAACCTCCCGCGGAACCGTGGGTGATGATATAAAAGCTCTCCAGGAACTCGGAGTTGAAATTGAGGTTGTCCCTTCGACGCAAAAGCGTTTCTCGCTCATTGGCCGGAGATTCGATCTGCCTGAGCTCAAGACATTGATTGACGCTGTAGAGTCTGCAAGATTCATACCTAAGAAGAAGAGCGCCGCCCTGGTTGAAAAGCTCGGTTCTCTCACAAGCCAGCATAATACGGAGAAGCTTGTTCGCAATGTTGATGTAGAGAATCGCCTCAAAGCCGACAACGAGAAGGTCTACTACATCATGGAGGCGTTGAACGACGCGATCAATGCCAGCAAGAAAGTGTCGTTCCAGTATTTCACCTACAATGTCCGAAAGGAGCAGAAGCTGAAATACGATGGCTACACCTATGTGTTTAGTCCGTATAAGCTGATTTGGAATGGCGATTACTATTATGTGGTTGGCTTCTCTGAAAAGCACAAAGGGATCGGCAGTTTCCGCGTAGATCGCATTGCCAGATGTCCCAAAATCCTTGATGAAGACGCTATGCAGCCTCCGAAGAACTTTGACCTGAATGTCTACCTAAACTCAATGTTTCGGATGTACAACGGCCAGAGAAAGCAGATCGAATTGGTGTGCAGCAACGATGTCATGGATGCAATCATAGATAAGTTCGGAAAAGATGTTCATGTGCTGGCCAATGATATGAAATCCTTCCGCGCCGTAATCGAAACCTCTGTTGGCAGCGTCTTTTATAGCTGGATATTTGGGTTTGGAGGAAGAGTTGCAATTAAGTCTCCCGAAGATGTTAAGGATGAGTATTCTAGAATGGTTCTCAGTGCTGAGAAGGCGTTAGGATTATTAGAATGCGGAGAATCTGAAAAACAAAACGTATAAAGGGTTGACGTAATCATTGAGCAATAAGATTTGCATGCATCGGGTTATGATATCATGTAAGATACTGATGAGGCTAAGCAACGATGGAGTTTGTAATTAATAATATAATTGGGCGATCACATTGCAATATGACCGCCCTGAGATTTATCTTACTTACTGAGACGCTTGTCTGCTCTGTACACGAGACGGCTGATCTGACCTGCGACCTGTTCCGCAGAATTGGTATCCGCCTTGACGGATTCAGCAGTCAACTCGTGACCAGCGATGATGCTGCGGATCTCCGAAAGCTCAATTCTGTTCTGCTTGGCCACCTCGAAGATAATCTCGGCATAAGCAAGTTCGCAGCCCTTATCGATGATCAGGCCAGCCAACTCACGGGGCTTCATGCTGAGATGAGTGCAAGCAAGCCTCACCATGACTTCAGCAGGGCGCTTGCTGAGAGAGGCCGCCTCGCGAAGAATGGCTTCCTTCTTCTCGGCCTGCTCCCTTGCCTGCTTAGTCTTGAGCTCCTTCTTGAGTTCCCTGATGGTTTCGCACTCAACGTGCATGCGTTCGGGATTGTATGTATCATCAGCGATGACATCCTCGTAGGTGTATGCGTCTTCCGCCGCAACGCTGGTTCCCTCAACCGTGCTGTTAAGGGAGACAATCTTGAAATCGTCGGGGGGAAGCTTCCTGAAGCAGTCCTTAACCATGTTGTTGCAGATCGCATAGCAGTAGTTCTTCTGCTTCTCAATCGGCTGGCGCAGGACAAGATCGAGCTTCTCGATGATCCTGATGACGCAGTCGGTTTTGAGCTCATCCCTGGTGGTCGCGCCACGGGTCTCGATTACTTCGATCTTTCCGGAGTTGCCGGGGAGGATTTCGCCTTCAGCGTTCTTGCCGCTGGTCTTGGAAAGAAGGGCGAAATGGCAGAAGTCTTTCAGCGCGAACCAGAAATCAGTGTAGAGAAGCTGATCAGCCATCAGCGCGACCTTGGTGGTGATACCTTCCTCGTGGATGGTGTTCAGGATGTTAACGAATGTGGTGCAAGTAGCCTTTTTCATGATTGGACTCTCCTCTCAGTTTTTGTTGAGGGAGGAGTCGCAAACACGATTGACTTGCTTGTCCTGCCCTCTGATGAAAGGATAAATCCTGGCTTTCAAGAGCCTTTTATATTGGGAGTCAAGGGGAGAACAAGATAAAAAAAAGAATTTATCAAGAGATTATAAACTTCTCTCTTGATAAATTCTTGAAGTTAGAATGTTAGAATACGATAGACGGTTAGTCTAAGAAGGAATGGAAAGCCTATGATAAATACCAATTTGCCGCGAGGTTTAAAATACAAAATCGATAAAGTTCGTCCGGGGATAATCATTCCTGGGACAGATAACGAACCGATTATCACTATATCTGGGCGAGGTGCCATGATTCAGTACCGTCTAGTTACATTTACATTAGGAAAGTACGCTCTTATTGAAGATACTTATTGCGAAGGTGATCTTGACCAGGATGAACTGGACGGTATAGAAACTTGGATAAGCCATAGTATGCCATCCTTACTATCTGAGTCGAAAATTCGGCACCTAATCTATTTCCTCCCAAATTCTAAGTGCTACTACGACTTTCTTTTTCAGACACTATATGGAGGAGACGGTTATAAAGAAAAAAAGAAGCAGCGCGTTGAGTTTAGAGAAAATACGGCTCCAATTGACGGAAACCCGTGTTCGTTAAGTGTAAGTGAAATCGCATTTATTGATATATTGACTGAGCATCCAAATACTCCATTTAGTGCCGACCGTTTTTTCGGCGAAGATGCGGAATCTACAAAATTGACTACGGCAAAAAGTCTTGATCAGACTTGGTATCGTTTTAGACAGTATGACTCGTCAATCAATGAGACTTTTAAACGGGAACGAGGGTATTTCATTTATAGAGGTAGCCCCCAAATTTGGAGAGTTGATGCGGAAAGTGAAACAGTTAATCTCTCAATAGAGAAGGTCTTCAAGGTCATTTGTACTCGCGATGTAGTTGCAACATTTGATGAAGCTAACAGACAGTTTCGTTCTGTAGCTGTTTCTGATATTTCATCACTTGAATTGCTGAGTTTCCTTGGACTAAATTCTGATCTTCTGGATCCTACTTTGATGAGCATTGATCGATTCGCAGCAGATAATTACTGTGATTCTGCCGAGGTTCTAAAACAATTATTTGAGAGGTATTATCATACGCTGGACGCACTCTGGACCAGACTGAAGAAGATTCTCATCGAGAATTATACCTATAGTTTAAGAGCTGCCTCATTTTATGGGGATACTGGAGCTATGCCAACAAGAATAGTTGATTTAAAAGGCTATTCTGTATCAAGAGAACGATTGGACAATTCAATGAAACGGATTTGTCCAGCCATAGAAGAAACAATTAAGGGAACGAAAATCGGAGCAAGTTATTTTAGTTATTGCATTACCGAAGTTGCGCCGGAAAACGCAGTTGATTATATTGTTGCGTTAATACTTATTTGTATTAGTGATTGTCATACTGCTTCTGCCGACGAGGAGTTAGTAAAGTGGAAAGGAAGATATCAACAAAAACTCCGCACTCTTATTCAGCAAAAGTTTAATTTTGCTCCTCCAGGAGACGGAAAAGATAGTATCTTTGAAGAAATAAGAAGAAGGCTATTTGACTTTGAAGAACAAGCACTAGCCGATGGATTAGAGTCGTATGCTCTGCGAATATCCGAGATACGCAATCTCTTTATCCTTGGCTACAATGACGAGAACAGTTTGCTTCCGCCATCAATGGGCAGGGAGCTTTAAGGAGTAGCATATGATAAGTTCTAACAACCCAAATCTATCACGCCCAGAAGTGTTGTTTCAGGAATTTGCCCATCTTGATATAAACACTCACCGGTTTTCTGGCAAGAGATCCTTTGATGGTCAAATCGGAGGTTTCCCACTCTTGTATAACAAGGAGAAACAGCAACTGGCTGTAGACGCTACTGACAGTCATACACTTGTCGTTGGTGCATCCGGCAGCAAAAAAACTCGCGCTCTTGTTCTGCCTGCCATCAAGGTTTTAGGTTATGCCGGCGAGAGCATGATTATCAACGATCCAAAGGGCGAGCTTTACAATAGCACAGCCGGAGAACTCCGCGACTTGGGGTACAATATCATAACAGTCAATCTTCGCGATCCGTCAGTGGGCCATGCCTGGAATCCGCTCCAGATACCGTACAACTACTACAAGGCGGGCGATATGGATAAGGCTGCGGAATTTGCTAACGATATTGCAAACACACTCATACTAGGCGAAATCGCATCTGACGATCCGTTCTGGGGCTACTCAGCATATGATTGCTGCTTGGGCCTTAGTATGCTCCTTTTCAAACTCTGTAAAGAAATGGATTATCCCGATAATGCCGTGAATATCTCAAATCTTTTGCGACTTAGACGAAAGCTGTTTGAAAACGGCACAAACGCAAAGAACTCACCTCTTTGGAAATGGGCAAGCAGGGACGAGTTGATTGCAGCTAGTTTGACGGGGAGCGTCATGACCGCACAAGATACAATGCGCGGAATTCTTGCTACTCTTGACCAAAAGCTAAGGGCTTTGGCAATACAACCGTCTTTGCTGGAAATGCTGGCCAACTCAAACTTTGATATTGAGGAAATTGGGCAGAGTAAAACTGCTGTTTATCTTATTACTCCGGATGAAAAGACGACCTATTCCTCGATTGTTGCGATGTTTATTTCGCAAAGCTATCAGCATTTGATTTACTCCGCAACACAGAGTGGGGGTCGTCTGAGTATTCGTGTTAACTATATTCTTGATGAGTTTAGCAGTCTTCCCGCCATTGGCAGTGATTTTCCAAGCATGATTTCAGCCGCAAGATCCAGAAACATACGTTATCTGATCTGTATTCAATCTAAATCACAGCTGGTTAAGCGCTATAAGGAAGAAGCATCGACTATAATATCGAATTGCACGAATTGGGTTGTGCTGTTTACTCGTGAACTGGAACTGCTTCGAGAAGTGTCTGAGTTGTGTGGGCAAAAGAAAGATCGGACGCCCAATATTTCGGTATATGATTTACAGCACTTGTCAAAGGAGAAGGATGAAGCCCTTTTGCTGGCAGGAAAAGCAAAGCCCTGCCTTGTAAATCTGTTAGATATAGATCACTTTGGGGAACGCAGTTACAAAGTAATCGATTTCTATACACCTGAAAGACTATCGCGATTCAATATTGATTTTGCTGAACTGCCTGCAGAGGCAAAAGCAATTATCGAAGAAGAACGAGCACGAATCTCCGCTTCTTTGAGTCCTGGTTTCAACCCGTTTAACACTCCGGGTTCAAGCACTCCTCCTTCAACAACTACTCCGTCAGGAGCAGGAACAAGCTCATCAGAGCCACAGTTGAATGTTGATGATCTGGTTGCGAGGATAGACAAACGGATTGCTGAGTTGGAAGAAGAAGAGCGGAGGGAAGCGGAACAATCAGATGCGTCCAAACTTGGTCAAGTGATTGATACAATAAAGGGCCGCCGTGATGAACTATATCAAGCCAGTGCGACTGGTTCGACCGAAGAATAAGGAGGATAAATAATATGGAACGAGAAGTTATTATAGCTTCTACTGAAGAAAATGGTGCTGTGTTAGAAAACGGAGAGGTAATTAACCTTCCTATAAAGACAGCAAACGCCATTGCACAGACGTACTTGGAGAATATTTCCAGCGATGACTTGTATGAAGCGGAGGCAGCCCTTAAAGATCTCAATGCCCTTGTTCAAAGAGTCATTCAGCAAACAATTAAAGCCGGAGACGCTGACGATTGGCATAATTTCGCCGTCGATATTGCAAGGAAGGACTTGTATGACCTTGCATGCGATCTTCTGGAGTGCGGATTGTCGATATACCCCAAGAACATCGATTTGCTGGCAGATTATCTCCAGTATGGCACCTCTTGCGGAAGGGTAGAGAAGTGTAAATCGTTCTACAAGGTGCTCTCTAAGATACCTAAAATACGTTGGGGCTGGCGTGGATACAGTTTCTCGGTTAGTTATCTGACATACCTTTGGGAGCGGAGCGATTCGGAAAAGGAATTGGAAAAGCTTCAGGAAGAGATGCTGAGTTTAGCGGCGGCCTTCAGAAAGAATCTTCCCTTTGATGAGGAAAGCTATCGTTGCGAGGCAGATATCTACAAATTACTGCACAAAAAGAAAGAAGAAGAGGAAGTTCTGCGCTTGGCTTTGAGCAATCTTAAGATTGCTCCGAAATGTGCGCTTCGCCTTTCGGATTTATTGTTTGACCGTGGCGACTATGAAGAGGCGTTGACGCTAATCCAGCGAGGGCTTCGTGATGCCATGCAAACGCAGAGAACTGTTAACGAGGGGTATTTATACTACCTTATGGGTCTTACCAAGATGGCTCTTGCACAGCAGGCCGAGCAGGAAGGAACCCCAATCTCTGAGGAAACAGCCTGTGATATCTATGCCGATTTCGATATTTCTCTGCGGCAGGAGCACAGAGCGGCGTATGTTAATACGATGAAAGCCAAGACCATAGTCCTTGTGAACAAGTCCGGAGTTCCCATCCCGGAAAAGTACGAGGAACTTAATTACTTGGTTCAATAAGAATGTAAACGACCCGGAAAATGGTGAGGTTTATGAGTGCTGATATTGCAAAACTGAATAAACGGGTTGAACAATTCTGTAGTAGCCCAAGTTCTCTATTCTCTGATGAGGCGCAAATCCTATTAAAGGAATTGCTTAAAGCGTTCTGCTATGAAGAGGACTTCTTAAGGCGCAACAAATTTGAGCAGCTTCTGGGTATGATTCGTCGTTCTTCCGAAACTGACGTGTCAACTTATGCGCATGTTCTTCATTCCATTGCGTTTGAAGAATATGAAGCTGAAGACATTGACTTTGCAGAATACCTATTCCGTAGTGCGTGTGATTTAGTTGATGACAATTCCCTAAACAACAACTTGGCCTATGTGCTTCGAAGGAAACGTGATGATTCGATTAACAGCTGCGAGGTTATTACGCTACTCCTCCCTGGTGTTCAAGAGAGAGAACCATTCTGTATCATTAATATGGGCTTGCTCTTTGCGTTAAATCTTTCTACTCCTATTGATTGGAAAACCGCCGATGACCTGTTCGCTTTGTTGCCAAACGGACTAACTGGAGCCGATTCCTGGTGGGAAAAGCTAGGCCAGAATAATGAATCCGAGGGCTACTTGGTTCATTTCTTCCTGCTTCGACATGAGAAAATTGAGCAGAGCAGTTTGGGTTCCATAAAAAGCCTAGCAGTGCGTTTGGCAAAGAGCATTGACGGATTTCCGGAATGGCTTGCAAAGGATTATGCAATCGAAACCCTTGATGACGTGACGGACTGCTTGGACGATCCGGATTTCGATTCAATCCTTGAAGACTTCCTCGAGCGCATGCCGTGCTCCAGGGAAAGCGTTGATGAAATGCTGGAAACCGTCTCCGCCTTGGATCTTTGGCCGGTGTACAGGAAGCTGCTAACTGATTGTGTTGCCTTGCTTACACCGGAGGAATTGGCAAAGCTAAAAGCTGATTATAAAGAAAAATTCTCCATTCCGCTTCCCGGCGAAGGAGAATGACCTACAGTATACGTTGGAGGATGGATATGAAAAGGACTGAGTTTATTGATCTTCTTGAAGAATATCTCGACAATACCGGCATGGCCAACGGCTGCTACAATGCATTTTTCAGCGTTGGAGATGCGGATAATGTAAACACTACTATCTACATTGATAAAGATAACTATATTTGGATTACAGAGAACGAATCTGTAAAACGCATTAAGACATCAATTAACGTAGACAATATTATTGGGATTCGGTATTCGCAGTTTGGCAGCGATGGCGGGAGATTCTTTGTTATCTGTCAAGACGATACTGGGCTAGATTTCTGCGAAGGTGAGATCGGCTTTTTCACAAACGGCTATTATGGTAGCTTTAAGAAGGCTACTGATTGGTTCACAGAAAACCCTGTGTCATGATTCCATATGTACTTGGAGATTAACTGATTCTCCCCGTATTAAGAGACATCACAGATATGGGGAGGATCTTAGTATGGTGGAATGGTATGATATGCCCGGTGCATTGGATGACTTTGAAAGCCATCCTGCCTATCCCCAAAAGCTGACAATTGATGCCGCTGTTGAGGTGACCACGGATGAGATTCCGGCGGGCGAAAAGACGAAAGCTCGCAGTGTTTGCTCGTGGGTTAAAAAGCGTGAGTACAAAAAGAAATTGGTTTGCCGCTTTCTTAGCATTAATCCTGACATGGATTATTCTAAGCGGTATGGTACACGTTGCAGTCCCGCTATTTATCTTTGTTTTCCCACTTATAATGACGGAGATTTTTATGATCCGAAGATGACCTATTCCTTTAACCCTTACACCCGAGTATTTCTTTCGCTCCGAGGAGATATTCGGAAGTATCACGGGGCAGCCTTTCCCATTCGCGGCAGTTACGCTCTTGGGCCGAAGGATAAGGATGCTGCATAAATCACGAATCGTCGGATTCGCCGCCACGCTCTCGATGAGGATATGAGCAGAAGTTATTCGTACTACAAAAAACTCTATAGCCCGTTGATCGATGAAATTTGGTAATAAAAGCCTTTAAGTAAGGAGCTGCGAAACCGGGAACTGGCTGCTAAGAGAAACTCTCCATTTCTTTTTGGGGCGAGAATGTATAAAACATTCTTGGAGAATTACAAATTATCTACGTATTCAGAACCAAGAATACTTGTGGAAATTCAAAGGATTAAGGTATAACCCCTCTATTTGGAGATTCAATATGTATTTCGTATATAAAAGCAAGACACTAAGTATTAATGCCCGATAAGAATATGGCTTCCAACGATATAACATAGTTGACAAGGCAATGTGTTTGTCTATAATTATATATGGCAACTGAAATAAAGTTTGGTGAAATCCGATGCAGTTAGGCTCGGATTTTGCGAAAACCAGATGTGGGGGTGATGAACGAAACGAATATCCTATATGTACTTTGAAAAAATAATATCTGAATCATGCTTACGACCAACTCGATGAACAAAGCATGCCAGTGCTTCGAGGTGCATGGAATATTCAGCTCTCTTTAGCAGGGATACCTGATAAGGCA
>OGDD01001960.1_pt1 | contig 13660 bp, 7 predicted proteins | sample 1570301 | NCBI WGS metagenome assembly OGDD01 (sample SAMEA2581971, study PRJEB24529) | metagenome | biome: Human gut stool | place: China | collected 2011 | reverse complement strand
AGGGTGTAGCCGATCCTTCCGTTGAGATCCAGTTTGGACCAAACATCAAAGACTGGCCGGCAATGAGTGCATTACCGGAAAATATAGTATTAAAGGTTGTATCCGAGATCCACGATCCGGTAACGACTACCGATGAGCTGATCCCATCCGGAGAGACATCTTCCTTCCGTTCTAACCCGCTTGGACTTGCAGAGTTTGCACTTTCCAGAAAAGATCCACAGTATGTTGGCCGTGCAAAAGAGATCCAGAAAGCGCAGAAAGCGTTAGAAGCCGGAAACTGTCCGTTAGAGGCAGTAGAAGAGTTAAAACCGGTTATGGATGTCATCGATAAAGTGTTCCCGGAAACAAAATTTGAGGATAACCATTCCAATGGTGAGATCGGTTTTGGAAGTACGATCTTTGCAGTAAAACCGGGCGATGGTTCTGCACGTGAGCAGGCTGCTTCCTGCCAGAAAGTACTTGGCGGCTGGGCAAACATTGCAAATGAGTATGCAACGAAACGTTACCGCTCGAACCTGATCAACTGGGGTATGCTTCCATTCATTATTCCGGAAGGCGGGCTGCCGTTTAAGAATCTTGATTATTTATATATTCCAAATATCCGTAAGGCGGTTGAGGACAAGCAGTCTGAGATTACGGCATATGTGATCAAAGATGGAAAAGCAGAAGAATTTAAACTTGGACTTGGTGCGATGACCGATGATGAGAGAGAAATCATCTTAAAGGGTTGTCTGATCAATTATTACAGAGGGTAAAACCGCAGACTGATATTTTGGGGCATCGGCGCATGAGCACCGGTGTCCCTTTTTGCAAAATCCGGTAATTAATAAAAATTTCAGCAAAATCTGATTGCGTTACCTGTCTGCGAAGGTTATAATGAAAATATTAGATAAGACGGAGGATGGCAATTTGGACGAACAGGAGAAGATAAAAAAAACATCTCAGGAAACAGAATGGGAATTAAAACCACAGTATGTCATCATCGCACTGGTCGTATTTGTGACTTTCTGCTGTTGCATACTGTTTTTCTTTATGATCTACCGTTACAATGGATTCACAGACTTCTGGAAGAAGCTGTCTTTGATCTTACAGCCGATCATTATCGGTGTAGTGATCGCATATCTGTTAAATCCAATCATGAAATTTTTAGAGGGACACCTGTTTAAGTTTTTAGAGCCGCGGATGAAAAGCAAACGTAAAGCGAAAAAGACGTCACGGGGAATTGCAATTACCGGATCGCTGGTATTTTTAGTGGGAATCTGTGTGCTTTTGGTGGCGGCGATTGTTCCATCTATTTCTGAGAGTATCCAGAGCATGATCACATCGTTTCCACAGGAAGCAAAGGATCTGACGAAATGGGTAGACGAGGTGACAAACGGTGATACGGAATTTGCGTCCATGATACAGCAGGGCGTGGACAAAATAACGGATACGGTTGAGACCTTTTTTGAAGATGATATTTTTTCAAAGGTACAGACCTATCTTACATCGATCACAAGCGGTGTCATCTATGGAGTCAAGTTTGTTTTAAATGTGATCATCGGTCTGATCATTTCAGTTTATGTGATGGCGGACCAGGAACATTTTGCCGGACAGGCAAAAAAGATCGTATATGCACTGTTTAAACCGGTGCGTGCTAATGTCATTGTTGATACTGTCCGTAAGAGTAATGAGATTTTCAGCGGCTTTATCAGTGGTAAAATTTTAGATTCGGCGATCATTGGTGTGCTTGCCTATATCGTGCTTGCAATCATGAAGATGCCGGATACGGTGTTAGTCGCCGTGATCATTGGTGTTACCAATGTTATACCGTTTTTCGGTCCGTTTATCGGTGCGGTGCCGTCCTTTATCATTATTGTGCTGCAGAATCCGATACAGGGATTATATTTCCTGATCTTTATCGTTGTTTTACAGCAGATCGACGGAAATATCATTGGACCGAAGATCCTTGGAAGTTCTACCGGATTATCGGCATTCTGGGTTGTGTTTGCAATTCTGGTATTTGGCGGATTATGGGGATTCCCGGGAATGTTGCTCGGAGTGCCGCTTATGGCAGTAATTTATTATATTGCACAGAAAACAGTGTCTTATTTATTGAAAAAACGCGGACTTACAGCAGATACATCGGCATATGTATATCTGACAAAAGTTGACAGGGAGAGCAACCAGCCGGTTTATGATAAGAATCCGACCAAAAAAGAGCTGAAAAAGCATCGCGAAAAGCATATAGAAGAGAGTAAAAAAGAAGAAAAAGATCAATGACAGAAAAGAGGGGGAGCAGACTGCAAACCCCCTTTTTTTGCGTGTATCATAGCATTTTTTCTTAGATTAATTTTTGACATCTATATGTGCGTATGATAAACTAAGAACAAAAGAAGCAGCAAAAGAATAGCGCGTTCAAAGGTGGCATAATTTTGGATAAATATGAATATAAATTAAAACTGGATCAGATGAAATCACTGACTGCCGAACATAATTATGAAAAGGCAGCAGAGATAGCTGATACGATCAACTGGAATAAAATAAAAAATGTAAATGCACTTGTAAAAGTTGGAGAAATTTATGAGAATACCGGTCGTCTGGAGGACAGTCGTGAAGTTTTGCTCATGGCATATGACAGATCACCGATTGGAAGGATGATCATTTTCCGCCTGGCAAAGGTTGCAATCAAAATGAAAAATTTTGATGAGGCGAAGGATTATTATCAGGAGTTTGTGGAGATCGCACCGCATGATAATTTAAAATATGTGCTGAAATATGAGATCTGCAAAGCGCAGGGTGCAAATATAGAGACTCTGATCGGAATTTTAGAGGAGTTAAAAGAACAGGAATATACCGAAGAATGGGCATTTGAACTTGCATGTCTGTACCATAAAGCGGGTATGGCAGATAAGTGTGTGGAGGCATGTGATGAGCTGGTTCTGTGGTTTGGAGAAGGTCCATATGTGGAGCGTGCCTTAGAACTGAAGATGATCTATCAGCCATTAAATAAACAGCAGGAAGAAAAGTACCGGAGATTCTGTCAGAAACGTGAAGGCGTTGTTGAGGTCAGACCGGAGGAGGAACTTGATTCGGGGGAGATCGTTAATGAAACCGTGCAGATACCGGATGTGAAACTTTCACCGGAGCGGTTTAATACACAGAATCTGCAGGAAGAATTACAAAAAAGCATGCAGCAGATCATGCAGGCAACGGAAAAAGAAACCGTCACGGACAGTATGGATAATATCAAAAAACTCGTGGAGGAGATCCCTTATCTGCAGCTTCCGAAAGAAGAATATGATCAGTCCGGGGAAGATGAAAATAATCTGGCACATATAGAGTCGGATCACGAGATCGATGATTCATTAAAGATAAATTTTAAAGAGCTGCTTGCGGAAGAACATGACGGACAGCTTGGAATGTATATGCCGGAAAAAACGGCATTAGAGCATCAGATTACCGGTCAGATGAGTATTGAAGAAGTTCTTGCCGAGTGGGAAAAAACAAAATATGCTGCCGAAGTTGCATTAGAAGATGCAAAGCAGCGCAGACTTGAATCGGCAAAGGCACGCGCCCTGCAGGAAGCTGAAGAAATTATGGGACGCCTTGCTGATATTATTCCAAAACTTGATGCAGGCATTGCTCCGAAAGATATACTGCAGGATCAGTATATAGAAGGCAAGCCGCTGGAAAATGACAGGGCAGCAGCTATGGTTGCAAACATGAATCAGATCTTGCAGGAAGAGATCGAACGGATCTCGACTGAGACGGCAAACATTGATAAACAGCTTGCAAAGGCAGCCGGATCGGCAGCGACTGAAACCGCATCGCAGATAGCCGAATCGGTGGCGACGGAAACTGCACCGCAGATAGCCGGATCGGTGGCGGCGGAAACCGCACTGCAGGCAGCTGCATTAGAGGAAGAAACGTCCGGGCAGGAAGAACCATCAGAACTGGAAGTGAATGAGGATGAGATCGCAGAAGAAGTATCAGAGATGATGCAGACCCCGGAGAATATGGAAATTCCTGAGGAGGATCAGCTACAGGAATCCTGGACAGAAGAGGAAAAGGAAGATTTTTCTCAAGCAGATCAGGAAGATGAAATGCCGGATGTAAGGGCACAAGAGCAGTCGGCAGATGATTATGATGTAATTACTGCCGATACGATCGACCTTGGAAAAGTGGTAACGGATCAGACATTAGCAGAGACAGTAGAACATACTGTTGACGCGGAAAGTGTTCTTCCACAGATCAGTGAGCCTGAAGATGAGGAAGATTTTGAGGCGGTTACATCTTTGAGTGAAGAACTGCGAGGGATATTTACTTATTTTGTTTCGATAAAAGGAATGGAAGAGCAGATATGTCAGGCACTTACAGGTGCGGCAAGACATCTGAAAACAGGGAAGGATGCCTCCACCGGAAACATGGTGATTCAGGGTGGAAGCGGAAGTGGAAAAACAGTTCTTGCAACGGCTATGGTAAAAGCCTTACAGAAGGAAACCGGAAGGCCGAAGGGCAAGGTTGGAAAGATCGAAGCATCTGCATTAAATAAAAAGGATGTTGCATCGTTACTAAAGAAGATTTCCGGTGGGTGTCTGATCATTGAGAAAGCAGGCGATATTTCCAAAGAAACAGCAGTCCGGCTGTCACTTCTTCTTAAAAGTGATACAAGCGGATTATTTGTCATTATGGAAGATACACATCGTGGAATTGAGAAAGCACTTGGCAGGGACGAGGGATTCGCATCCCGCTTCTCTGAGAAAGTCAATATTCCGATATTTACCAGTGATGAGCTTGTCTCATTTGCAAAAGCATATGCAAATGAACTTGGATATACAATAGACGAGATGGGTATTCTGGCACTTTACAACAGTATCAGCAATATTCAGAAATATGACAGGGCAACAACACTCACAGAGGTAAAGGAAATCGTGGATGATGCGATCAGTAAATCTGAAAAGGGCGGTTTACGAAAAGCATTTAGTATCATCACATCCAGAAGATATGATGATGAAGATTATGTGATTCTTCGCGAAAAAGATTTTGGAATCTAAAATATACAGGCTATAATCATGACATAAAAATAAAGGGGTGTAAGGGTATGGCTAATTTTTCAGAGTTGGATCGCTATTTATTTGGACAGGCGACGCATTATGAGATTTACCGCAAACTGGGGGCACATTTTACGGATCAGTATGGAATCCGTGGTGTATGTTTTGATGTATGGGCTCCGAATGCCGCGAGAATCTGGGTAATCGGTTCTTTTAACGGATGGGATGAAACGGCAGATGAAATGACAAGGCTTGAGCCGGATACGATGGGAATATTTGAATTGTTTATTCCTGGTATAGAGGAAGGGGCTCTGTATAAGTATCTGATCGAGACGAAAGATGGAAAGCGGCTTTATAAAGCAGATCCATATGCAAATTATGCGGAACTTCGTCCGGGAACAGCATCTGCAGTCGCAGATATAGATCATTTTAAATGGACTGATGAAAAATGGATGGAAGAGCGTGCTAAGACCAAAGATGTCTATGCAAAACCTATGGCAATCTATGAGGTGCATCCGGGTTCCTGGAAACGCCATCCGGGCAGAGAGGATGACGGATTTTACAGTTACAGGGATCTTGTGAAGTATCTGATCCCATATGTAAAAGAAATGGGATACACACATATTGAGCTGATGGGTATTTCGGAATATCCATTTGATGGTTCCTGGGGATATCAGGTGACGGGTTATTATGCGCCGACTTCCCGTTATGGAACACCGCAGGATTTTGCGTATTTTATCAATGAATGTCACAAACATAAGATCAGCGTGATCTTAGACTGGGTGCCGGCACATTTTCCGAAAGATGCACATGGACTGACTGAGTTTGATGGGACATGTCTATATGAATACGCAGATCCGAGAAAAGGAGAACATCCGGACTGGGGTACAAAGATATTTGATTATGGCAAGAATGAGGTCAAGAATTTCCTGATCGGCAGTGCATTAATGTGGATCGAGCATTATCATATTGACGGACTGCGTGTGGATGCGGTGGCATCCATGTTATATCTGGATTATGGAAAGCAGCCGGGACAGTGGGTTCCGAATAAGTATGGCGATAATAAGAATCTTGAGGCAGTGGAGTTTTTTAAGCATGTCAATACGCTGATCCTTGGAAGAAATCCGGGGGCAGTCATGATCGCAGAGGAATCTACAGCATGGCCGAAGGTGACTGGCCGTGTGGAAGACGATGGACTTAATTTCAGCTATAAATGGAATATGGGATGGATGCATGATTTTCTGGATTATATGAAACTTGATCCATATTTCCGTAAGGACAATCATCACAAGCTGACCTTTGCCATGAGCTATAATGAGAGCGAGAAGTATATCCTTGTGCTTTCCCATGACGAGGTGGTACATCTGAAATGTTCCATGATCAATAAGATGCCTGGCGAGATGGAAGATAAATTTAAAAATCTGATGGTCGGTTATGCATTTATGATGGGACATCCAGGCAAAAAACTTCTTTTTATGGGACAGGAATTTGCGCAGCTTCAGGAATGGAGTGAGGCAAGAGAATTAGACTGGTATCTGCTGGAAAATCCGGATCATCAACATATGCAGAACTGGGTAAAGAAATTATTACATATTTATCAGAAAAACCCGGCACTTTATGAGCTTGACAGCAGCTGGGGCGGATTTGAATGGATCAATGCCAATGATGCAGAACGCAGTATTTTCAGCTTTATCAGAAAGAGTAAAGACGGAAAGAATAATCTGCTCTTTGTATGTAATTTTACACCGGTGGAACGCAAGGACTACCGTGTCGGCGTACCAAAACGAAAGACTTATAAACTGATCTTAAACAGTGAAGATGCGGAATTTGGTGGAAATGGTAAAGAATGTCCGGTAAGTTATAAAGCTGTTCGGCAGGAATGTGACGGAAGACCTTATTCGTTCGCATATCCGCTTCCGGGTTTTGGTGTAGCGGTATTCCGTTATTGAGATTCTGTAAAAAAGCAGGACAGAAGCTGGAATTATATCGAAAAACTTAATAAATACGCTGATGTATCCGATATATACATCAGCTATGGATGGCGCAGATATTTCAGGGAAATGAAAGTATGCGCCATTCTTTTGTCCTGATATCAGAGACTATGGGACAAATGTTTTGAAAAAATGGATACAGATGAATGAAGGAATTTACATCAGCCGGTGCAAAATGACAGAGATAACAAGGAGAGTCGGATCATGAGAATAGATAACCAACAGCAACAGAATAAGGGAGTAATGGATCTGATGCCGCAGACAGGAGCGGTGGAAGAAAAAAACGGGATACAGTTGTTTGCGGATGCGGTAAAGACGGAGAGCAGTAAAAAAGCGACAGGAACCACGTCTTTTCAGGCAAAAGAGGTTACTTATCTGAATCCGGCAAAAGAAGAGAAAAAGACGATCATAGATGAGATCGAGCAGTCAGGCTCTATGGATGCAGGGGAGAGAAAAGCTCAGATGGCAGTGCTTGCGGAGACTACTTCACCGGAAGACTATAAAAAAATGCAGGAGGAAGGTTTTTCACTGGATGATACCACAAGCAATAAGATCGTGACCGTGACGGATAAGATCAAAGCACAGCTTGCAAAAGCAGGGGTGGATATTTCTGCATTCGGAGATGATCTTGATTTTGAACAGCTTGCGCAGATCACGGGAAGCCCGGAACTTGCAGCGCAGATTGCAGACAGTCTGCGGGAGGCAGATCTGCCGCTTACAGATGATAATTTTAAACAGATCGCAGAGACAGTAGATATGGCAGACTCTTTATCACCCTTGGATGATGGAGCCGTAAAATATCTGATTGATAACCAGTTAGAACCTACTGTGCAGAATATTTATTTTGCCAGACATTCTGCCAGCGCAGGCTATATGCCGGCAGAACAGCAGGATATTTCTTCTTTCCTTCCACAGGTGAAGAATGTGATCGCATCAGCAGGGCTGGAAGTAAATGATGATACAATCGCAACCAGTAAGTGGATGTTAGAAAACGATATACCGTTGACGAAAGAAAATCTTACCTATGCGCAGGCACTGCGTCAGACAGAACTTACTACAAGCGCAGAAAATGTTGCTGCACTTGCAGCGGAGGCGGTCAGTGAAGGAAAAAGCGCACAGGATGCGGTGATACTTTCCGGTTACACATGGATGGAGCAGGCACAAAATGCTGTGGATACTGTAGAAAATGCAACGGATGAAGACCTTGTTTATATTGTGGAAAAAGGACTTCCTCTCACATTAGACAGCTTAAGGGAAGCTGCGGCAAACAGGGTATCAGAAAGCACAGTACAGGATGCGGACGGAAATTATACACAAAAAGGGCAGCAGCTTCTGACTGCACGCAGGCAGTTAGAGGAGATCCGCCTTGCCATGACTGCCGAAGCAAATTACCGTTTGTTAAAACAGGGTATTTCCATTGACACAGAGCCGCTGGTAAAACTGGTGGAGCAGTTAAAGGATCAGGAAAATGAATATTACAGAAATCTGTTAATGTCTGAGGGTGTGGATGCGACTAAGGAGCAGGTAGAACTCTTTGGAGAGGTTGATAAAAAAGTTACCGACATGCGTTATGTCCCGGCATATGTGCTCGGAATGAAAGATGCTGACGTGTCGACGATCAATGGTGTCCATGAGGCAGGAACGGAACTGAAGACTTCCTTTGAAAAAGCAAGCCGGCAGTATGAGACACTGATGACAGCACCGAGAGCTGATCTGGGGGATTCCATCCAGAAGGCATTTCGCAATGTGGATGATATTTTAAATGATCTTGGCATGGAACTGACGGATGAGAACCGCCGCGCAGTGCGTATCCTTGGATATAATAGTATCGATATTACGCAGGATTCTGTGCTTACGATGAAAGCGGCAGATGAAGAAGTGCAGCGTGTCTTTAAAAACATGACACCGGCAGTTGTTACACAGATGATAAAACGTGGAATAAATCCACTGGAAATGGATTTTACATCGCTGAATCAGGAGGCAGAGAGTATCAAAAGCGAGGAGCTTGGCGGGGAAGATTACCGTAAATTTAGTGAATATCTCTGGAAAATGGAACAGAATCATAAGATCAGCGAGGAAGAACGCAGTTCTTATATAGGAATCTATCGTCTGATCAGACAGGTGGAAAATACGGACGGTGCAGCGATCGGTGCATTGATACAGCAGGGAGCACCGATTACCATGAAAAATCTCCTGACAGCTGTGCGTTCCGAAAAACGCAGCAGTAAGATGGATTATTCCGTAGATTACAATTTCGAGGGTGTATCCGGTACATCGAAAGGCAGCTCTATTACGGATCAGATTGAGGCAGCATATCAGAATAATTGTTTAAAAGATGCATCCGAATTACTGACGCCGGAGCGTGCAAAAGTTCTATTTGAGCAGGATATGGAATGGGAGAATATGACACCGGAGGAATTGAAGGCAGTACTGACACAGGCAGGTGAACAGGCGGATGAGAGCAGTATCAATGCGGATTACGCAAAAGAGCAGCTTGCACAGTTAGAACAGGCAGCAAATGCAGATGAGAGCATTTATCGTATTCTGGATAAATATGATATCCCAAATACCGTGTCGAATGTACTGGCAATGGAATCTATGCTGAACCAGCGAAACCAGATGTTCCGGAAGATTTTTGGAAGCAGTACGGCAGACCACAATGGGGATGATCAGGTAGATGCAGAGGACTTAGAGGCAATTAAACAGGAGTTGTTGGAAGAATTTGGAGAGGCTGTTTCGGAACCGGCAGATATGGCGGTTGCGCAGGAAAAGCTAGGAGAGCTTGCGGAAAATGTGATGAAAACAATGATAAACAGCGATCATGTGACAAGCCTTGATGTACGGGATATGAAAATGCTTTCTGCACAGCTTTCTGTAAACAGTATCCTTGCAAAAGAAGAACAGTATGCTGTTCCGGTGATGGTCAATGATGAACTCATGAATGTTTCTGTTAAGATCGTGCGCGGCGTGGACAAAAAAGGTATTGTCGATATCATGATGGAAAGTGAACTGCGCGGAAAAATTGCGGCGACATTCCAGGCAAAAGAAGATGGCATACATGGACTGATCGCCACAGATTCAGAGGAGACGGCAGAACTTTTTAAGGGACAGACACAGGATCTTTCGGATTTGCTTGGGGGAGAAAATGATGATGTCACAGAGTTACATTGTGCGCATATTCCGGATCTTGATCTGAATCATTTTTCCATGGGGGCATTTGGAGTCGATGCAAAGGAGGAAACGCAGCTTTCTGATTCTCAGAAAGCTGAGAACCGTGATACTTATCGTGTGCAGACTTCACGTTTGTATGGAATTGCGGAACATTTTATCAAAGCGGTAAAAGGAACACTCACAAAAGAAGTTTAGAGATAGATGCAGGATCGATGCTATTATTTTGAACTATGTTGATTCCGACAGATAATTCTGTATACCGTTATATATGGCATCGACAAGCTGATTTTGATAATCATCTGTCAAAAGAAGATCCGCTTCTGTCGGATTGCTTAGGAACCCACACTCTACGATAACAGTAGGTGTGGGTGTTTTTTTGAGCAGATAATAACTTTCATTTGCCTTTGCAACGCGGTGATTATCGGGATCAACATTTGAAATCAGACTGTCCTGAATCATATCGGCAAGTTTTTTTCCGTCCTGTGACTGACCAAAATAAAATACCTGTGCACCGCAGACTTCCGGAGAGGGGTAGCTGTTCTGATGCAGGCTGACGGTAAAAATGGGTGAGGCATCTGAAATGATCTTACAGCGGGTTTGCATATCTTCCGCTTTTTTGTTTGTACTTCCCTCAGAATAAAGACCGGTGTCAGAGTCACGTGTTAAAATGATCCGGATGGAATCCTGACTGAATTTATCGCGCAGTTTCAGTGCCAGTGCAAGGTTGATATCTTTTTCCAATGCATCATTAATGCCGACTTTGCCGGGATCGATACCTCCGTGTCCGGCATCGATCACGATCGATAAACCATCGGAAGATGATTCATTTTGCCCGTTTCCGGCAAGTTCTGTATCAGAAACGGAATCTGTGCCTGGCGTATCGGGTAGTTCTCCTGTGTCCGCGTGACTGTTTTGTACCAGTATGGCACTTTGGCTTCCAAGAAAAAAAGCAGCAATCACCAGACAGACAGCCATTATAAGTTCTATCTTTTTTTTCATAAAAAATCCCGGAGTATCGTTTTTATAAAATATTCACGATCTCCAGGGTTTATGTCATGATCTCATGTATGTATTTAGTTTATGCATTTAGATCATATAGTTCATGCATGTATTTAGTTAATATATTTTATAACAGTGTCCCATGTAGAAGGCAGCTCTAAACCAAGTTTCCAGAAAGAACCACCGGCAAGCTGGTTTTCCTGAAGAACTTTTAACTTCTCTTCCAGGGAAGCAGCATCCTCCACCCATATTTTGTAAGTGACCCCATTGTTTTCATACTGAACATAATATTGACCATCTGCATCTGACCATACCGGCTCGGCTGCATTGGCACTGATCAGTTTTTGGATCTCTGACATACCGGTTGCATAGGAGTCTAATGTAAAGAGCTGATAACTGTCAGCATCTGTAGTGTCGTCAGCAGGTGTCTCAGACCATACACGGGCATAAAACGGCATACCTAAGATCAACTGATCTGCAGGAACTTCTTTTAAGGTATTGGCAACCCCTTCTTTTACAAAATTGATGGAAGCTACAGATCCTGCTTCTTCAGAACCGGAATAGTGCTCATCGTATGCCATGACAACAACATAATCTGCAAAAACCGCCTGCTCTGCACGGTTATAGAACGCAGTATAGCCGGTAGGAACATAATCATCCACGGAAAGGACGATTCCGTTGTTTGCACATTTCAATGAGAGTTCACGGATAAACTGAATGTAAGAGTCGCCGACTTCGGAACTTAATGCCTCGAAATCGACGTTGATACCGTCAAAGTTATACTGAATGGCTGCGGAGATCAGGTTATTAATCAGATTTTCGCGTTTGGAAGTATAAGTTAAAACGGATGTGGTATCGACATCTTTGTTTTCCAGATTGCTTACAAGTGCCCACACTTCAATACCATTCTGGTGGCAGTAATTTACATAGTCGGAGCTTGCAAGAGAAGCAATATTTCCGTTATTGTCATTCAGATAGAACCAGGTAGGGGAGATAACATTGATCCCTTTGGTATTCTGGAGCACAGATGCAATGGTTGTATTGGCATCCGCATTTGTGATCTGATGCCAAGCCATGTTGATCTTAAAATCCTTTTTAATATGTGTAAATTCTTCTGAAACGTAATCGCTGGTCAGTGTTTTGGCAGATGTGGTGCCAAGTGCTTTTGATTTGACGTATCCAATGATGCCATCTGCGGTGGATATTTTTGTCCAGGTATCACCTGTCTCTAAGACAGTAACTTCCGTATTTTTATCGATATCTGCAAGGATCGGACTCTTAATGCCGCCTTTTTGCCGGACCTTCGTTTTTTGTTTAGCCGGTGCAGTTGTGTAATCGCCCCAGGCGGTTGTAAGAATTACACGGTTTGGAGACTCAAGTACTTCATATGAGAAATCAGAGTACAGTTTTAAAAAGTCAATTGCAATATATGCAGTCTGTGCATCTGCCTTGACAACTGCATGATCTAAGGAATGGGAATCCTTTGTTACATAGTAACTGGTGCTGTCTGCATCTGCAGAAATGAGATCTGTCGCAGTTGTATAAAGAAGTTTATTTTCGTTGTGATCCCAGTAAAAACGGTCATTAAGATTAGAACGTACTGTTTCATAATCAAGATAGACAGTTCCGTTAAGGAGTTTTCCTTTTGCATCAAGAACCTGGTTATTCAGGATCAGGGCTACGTCCTGTTCACTGGACAGATTATAGTAATCAGATAAGTTCATATGTTCCTTGGAAGGTGTATATTTTTCAATGATGCTTCCGAGAAGCATAAAACAGATAATGACGACGATCAGAGCACCGGCAGCTAAAACAGGGACAAATTTTTTTTTCATATAAAGAACCCTCTTCTTCTTAAGAATTATCGTATGTGCCCCTATTGTAGCATAATGATATGTAAATTCAAAGTTATTTGCTTTATTTTAAGGAATCATTCATTTTATTTTAAAGAATTAGAATTTTTAAAAAACTGCCGTAAGGAAAAACTCCCGCATACGGAAGGCTTTCCTTACGGCAGGGTTTATGTTCGGTAAAACCCTGCCGTTTCTTTTTTTCGGATTTGTATGTTGCCTTAGATAGTCGTTTTATATTCTGACTGGGTGGGCATTGAGGTACTCCATCCCTGTCAATTATTCAGATCATCATATATTTGTTTTTTTGATTTTATCAAAATGTAATTCTGTAAGCACCCCCTCGTTGAATACATAATCTCTCATATAAGAATTTTCTTCTGTGACAGAGAGCTCCTTTGTGACCTCTTTTGAATTGCTCGGCACACCTTCAAACCAGATGGTTGTTCCCATATGTTCTAAGGAAGAGAGCTCTAAGTAAAGCTTTTTCATATGTTCAGAATCCAATATTGTTATCCCCCGTTTTCAATTTCTGTATGACAAAGCGGATTAAAATCCTTTATTCCCAAAAGGAAATTCGCTGGTTGCAATTGTGTGATATATTATAAAATAATTT
>OGDD01001959.1_pt1 | contig 13661 bp, 9 predicted proteins | sample 1570301 | NCBI WGS metagenome assembly OGDD01 (sample SAMEA2581971, study PRJEB24529) | metagenome | biome: Human gut stool | place: China | collected 2011 | reverse complement strand
GTGGCGGTAAGCTACCACAACATAAAATATCTACAGTTTTCAAGGTTCATTTGAGACTTTTTTCTTTGGCTCGTTTTTTCATAGGTCATTTGACACTATCCCATTTCTGGGTAAATGATAGCACAGAAGCACAATAAATAACACTTACAGTCGCTGTAAGGATTCTGTTCCTGTTTTCAGAACAAGAATGACGCATCAAGCGGAATAAGTATATGTTTTGTAAAAACGTCGGGTGACAATGAAAAAATATGCTGGACTACCGGATTGGCTAACTTGCATTTCTTTGTCAATTCTGGTAACCGCTTCAAACATGGAAGTTTCTGTTCTTACTTTTATTATACTCAATCAATAAAATCAACACGGTTCAGCAAATTTTAATTATTTCCAATATGACAAAATTGCTTCCTGTTATATTTATCTATTTCTTTATTTCTCTATTATTCCGATCCGGTCTTCCAAAGGTATAAATAAGGTGTAAATTATTCGTCAATCATCAAAAAATCCTTTAAAGCCTAGGCTTTCACAGCATCCATTAAACACTGCCGTGGCAGATGAATAGGATTTTTATCATAATTTTGTTTTCTCCTTGATTAGCCGGTTTTTCTGAGTATGTTGTGCGATGCTCTGCAATTAGGAATTACTATAAGTACATTCCTATAACTACCATGCTATTTTATAAATCTATAGATTCCTATCCCACTTCCCGTCTATACTCCTCAATTACCTCAAGAAACCTCTCTCCATACTTCGCAAATTTATTCTCGCCCACCCCAGAAACATCCAGCATTTCAGGCTTGGAAGACGGCTTTTTTGCTGCCATATCAATCAGGGTCTTGTCACTGAAAATAATATACGGCGGCATGCTTTCCTCGCGTGCAATTTCAAGGCGGAGTTTTTTAAGCCGCTCAAACAGCTTGTAGCCAGAAGATGTAAGTGTTTCCACACTCTTTGCTTTCTTTTTCGTTTTGGCGGTCTTTTCCGGCTGTTTATCTTCATCTGTGATCTTAATGGAAACAGAAGCCTCTGGATTTTTTAAACCACTGATATCGCCAAGTTTGAGGACCTGATAATCTCCCACACGAAGATATCCCTCTAATACCAGCTGCTCGATCAAACGTCTTAACAGATTCTTGTTTGTTCCTGCCAGAACGCCGTATGACTTGTAGCGAACAGCTCCTATTTCCTCCAGCCTCGCCGTCTTAGCTCCTGCAACAGTGTCAATAATGATCTGCCTTCCATATCTTCCCTTCGCTTCGTATACGCAGTTGATCACTTTTTTGGCTGCTTCTGTCATATCCAGAGTTTCAAATTCCCGCAGGCAATTGCCGCAGTCCTGACATGGTTTTTCCGGATTTTCCCCGAAATACTTTAAAATATAATTGCGCAGACATTCTGTTGTATAGCAGTATCGCTCCATCACCTGCAGCCGCCGGGCATCCCTTTCCCTGACCGTCTCCCTGTCCGGCGGATCGAGATCCTGCATTTCCTTATGATCCAATAAAAACCGGTTGATCACAATATCCTGCGGTGAAAATAAAAGAATGCACTTAGCGTCAAGTCCATCACGGCCGGCTCTTCCTGCCTCCTGATAATAATTTTCCATACTCTGCGGCATATTATAATGAATGACAAAACGGACATTTGATTTATCGATTCCCATTCCGAAGGCATTTGTTGCAACGACAATACTCGTGTAATCGAATACGAAATCATCCTGCATTTTTTTCCGCTCCCCGGCACTCATTCCTGCATGATATTTTCCCACAGAAATCCCCTTGCTCTTAAGCAGTTCATATACATTATCAACGTTTTTCCTTGTCGCACAATAGATAATTCCACTGTCACCGCTATGCTCGGAAATATATTTCAAAATATACTGCTCTTTATTCTTAGGCTTGTCCACCTGAAAAAACAAATTTTCCCTGTCAAATCCGTTTACCAATGTAAAGGGATTCTGCAGTCCTAACGTGCAAACAATGTCTTCGCGGACGGTTTCTGTTGCCGTAGCTGTAAATGCACTGATGATCGGACGGTTCTCCAATGTTTTGACAAATTCAACAATTTTCATGTAGCTTGGGCGGAAATCCTGCCCCCACTGTGAGATACAGTGTGCTTCGTCCACTGTCACCATTGAAATAGGTACGCTTTTTGCGAGAGCGAGAAAGCCCTCTGTGACGAGCCGCTCCGGTGCTATATAAATAATTTTGTATGTGCCCTGTCTTGCTTTCCTGATCGTCTCATTATAATCCTTTTCAGAAAGGGAGCTATTGATAAATGCTGCCTGCACTCCTGCCTCATTTAATGCTTTGACCTGATCCTGCATAAGCGAGATCAGCGGTGAAATGACCAATGTGATTCCCGGCAGAAGCACTGCCGGGATCTGATAACACACGGATTTTCCTGCACCTGTCGGCATGACTGCAAACGCATCTCTTCCCGCCAGGATATTGTCGATCACAGATTTCTGTCCCGCTCTGAATGAATCATATCCAAACAAAATTTTTAATGCCTGTTCTGGCGTATCGTATTTGTCATTATTGCATGTATCTTTTGTTTCGGTGTCCGAAGCATTTTTTGATAATATTTTCATATGTCATCCTAACTGTTATGTTCGTTTTATGCTTATTTGTAAAATTTATCTATTTTCAAATTATAAAAAATATTGTTGATTCGATCGGTTGAATTATCAGTTTAAATCGGTTGAATTTGACCATATTAACTATTCATTCTGCCTCTCCCTATATCTTCTCTGGTAATAATCCATTGTCCTATAATCTATCACATCCTTCATCTGCCGGATCATAACAGGATTATCAATTAGCGGACGCAATTCTTCCCTTAAACCCAATGCCACATCGTCATTTTTAACAAAAAATCCTTTCCCGGATTCCAATAGGAAATGTACCGGCATAGCAAGAATTTTCTTTAAATGATCTTTATCTGAAATATCTTTATACTTCTGTAATGTCATATTTTTATCAAGATCTTTCCAGTTTGTTCCAGTTGAGAAAAATTCTTTCCAGCTTGAAAGGAGCTGTTTTTCTGATACTTCCATCAGCACATCCGAGTTATTATAAAATGCCATAAGCACAGGCATCTTGTATACCTTTGACATGTTCGTGTTTTCGAGCAGGCTGATAAATTCTCTTCCAATTCCTTTGTAAAATTCTACTTCTATTTGACTTAGTTCTCCCAAATCATTGAGAAACTCCAGATATCTTTTAAATGGATTATCTTTGGAGTGTGTGATTGCGGTTTCATAAATATTATCATCCATATATGTAAACAGATCCAGCCTTGTCGGACGCTTTCCAAGCAGATCTTTTACCCTGAAATATTCATTAATTACCTGATCCTTAAGCTTTAAATGTTTTCTATCCATTTCAGCAAAAAGATCAATCAGCTTCAGATCAAAATCCACCATGCAGTCATCCGGAAATCGCAAAGTATCTGATAAATGATAGCCCTCTCTATACATGTCAGACTTTCCTTCCAGAAGGAAACGCACCCTGCCCGCTTTCTCATAATTACCAATGAAATCAAGCACAGTCAGGAACTCTTTTCCCCTGCATTTTCTCAGTCCTCTTCCAAGCTGCTGAAGGAAAACGATTGGAGATTCCGTAGGTCTTAAGAACATTACCATATCAACTGATGTGATATCAACGCCTTCATTAAACATATCCACAGAAAAAATCGCTCTTATTTCGCCATTCTTTAATTTCTGTATTGCCACATTCCGTTTCTCAGTATATTCCCCACTTGCATCACTGAATACAGCCACTGACGGTATTCCTCTTGATGAAAACTCTCTCGCCATCTCTCTTGCATGCTCCTTGGAGCAACAGAATCCAAGAGCCTGCCTTGAACCATATTTACAGTAATATTTATAAATCAACTCATATCTGTGAACATTTCCGATATAGGTTTCATTCAATTCTTTTTCATCATATCTTCCCCTTACAATATGCAGCTTTGAATAATCAGTATCATCAAAAATTCCATAGTAATGAAATGGGACGAGCATTCCCTTATTGATTGCTTCTTTTAATGAAATCTCATACGGCACATTATAATCACAGATTTCATAAATATTCCTGCCATCCATTCTCTCTGGAGTCGCTGTTAACCCTAGCAGAAACTGCGGCTTAAAATAATTAACAATTCTTTGATACTGGTCATTAACTGCATGGTGGAATTCATCGATTACAATATAATTAAAATAATCTGAAGCAAAATACTTATTATTCAGGTATTCACTCCTGCCTAGTGTTGCAACCGAAGCAAAGATCATAGATTTATCCGTACATTTACTTTCTCCGTCAAAAAAACCATAATCATCTGAATTTCTGACATTTTTAAAAGATTGTGCTGCCTGCTTTAAGATTTCTTCTCGATGCGCCACGAACAATACTCTTTCATAATCCTTTGAATCAAATGCTGCAAGATATGTTTTTCCAACGCCTGTCGCAGCCTGAACTAAGGCTCTTCCTGCCCCCTCTGCCCTGGTATTTTCCAATGCACACAAAGCCTCTATCTGTGCTCCTCTTGGTTCAAATAATGCAAGATTATTTGTAGTTTCGTCATCCTGCAAATCATACCTGTCCAGATCCTTTGATACTGCCGGGCGGTGCCAGTTTTTTGAATATCTTTTTAGTTCATCATCATCTATTACTATGGAATGATGTTCAAACAGATCAAGAAATGTATTGTAAAATTTTTCATAGTTATGAGAATCTGTTTTGCTGCTAAATCGGTAATTCCACTCAATACCAGATGTCAGTGCACTCTTGGAAATATTTGATGAGCCAATGTAGATTGTACTATAATCCTTATAATGAAACATATATGATTTTGGATGAAATGATCGATTTTTTTCATTATAAAAGCGCAGATCTACCTGTTCCCCAAGCTTATGCTTGATAAGATATAATGCTGATGGCTGTGTTATACCAAGATAATTTCCTGTAAGGATTCTGATTTTTGCTCCCCGCTTCAACGCATTGTCAAGTTCACCAAGCAGCATTCTGACACCAGATTCCATCAGAAAAGAAACGACAATATCCACGCTATCAGCTCTTTTTAAACTATTTAGCAGCTGATAATACAGATACATCCTCTTATCCTGGCCTCCAGTAAGTGCATCCGTCCCATATTCTAATTCATTAATATCATCTAATTCTTCTGCAGTATTAAGTTCAGCCATTTTTCCTCTCCACGGCCTGGTCTTACATCACATGTAATCCACTCTTCCTTTAATTTAACATTTTCTATATCCTGGACAAACTCATTAAACTTCTCTTCTGTAAAATCTGTAAAATACCGCCCATTTCTCTCTCCTTCAAAATCGCCATACTTAAAGGATGTATAAATGATACCATCTTTTTTTAATGCCTTTACCATTTTTTCAAACACCGCTTTAAGTTCTCTCTTTGGCAGATGAAGTATTGAAGAGCAAGCCCATATTCCATCGTATTTTTCTATTTCTTCCAGTTCTTTAAATAGCATTTTTTTAACTTTTATACCTGTATAATCACTTGCAATACGACACAATTCCTCTGAACCATCGATTGCATCAACTTGGAAATGCTGACTCAGAAAATACTTAATATCTCTTCCTGAACCACACCCAAAATCAAGAATATATCCCTGCTCAGGCAACAATTTCTGAAAATGTTTCTGCGTGTCATAAAAATCCACATCCACTGTTGCTTCTGCAAAACTGCTGGCATTCTTATTATAATAATCTAAAGTTTTAGTTTCACACATATCGATTCTCTATTTCCTTTTTTCTGAATCACTTATTTTATGTCATTCACACAATTATAATAACATTTGTTATTTGTATCCTCAATTATGGTCTTCTGAAAATCATCCGATTATTTTATTTTTCATATCAATTTCTTGTGCTGTGAATCAAATCTTATATGCCTGTGATACTTCATGCCGGTCTTCCAGACTCCTATTGAACTTTTTCCTATGTTTTTTACCAAATTTGTGGAACTATGATAAATTAATATCCTTCTTGTCCAAAAGAAAATCAACAATATTAATATGCCACCTGAATAAAACATTTCTTTCTTCCATTTATTACAACAAAATCCATTCCACCCTTATATGTTTTTCCTGTAAAGACTTCATAGTCTCTTGCTTTTAGCTCATTATAAATTATATTTTCAAGAAAAAAGGTGTCTTCAAAATTCACTAAGTTTGTATTTATCATGCCACAAATCAAGAAATTTTCAAGATTTGTGGCATATATTAAAAAAATCATTGATAATATTGTCTATATGAACTTCTATCAATACTTGTATGAAACCAAGTCAATAAACTATATTGGCTCGTAAGATTCTTCTTAGCACGATTTCCTGCAAAATCCGTCACGATAATTTCATAATAATCTACTATCTTCTCATCTGCGGTAATCGTCTAACGGAACATCATATTTATCGATAAGAATGATTACCTTCTGTTCGTAATGTTTATATAAAAGCTGCTCTATCAGCTTTGTTTTATCGATATAGTAAAATCCCAATTTTCTGATTTCTTCAAAATTATCAATTCCTACCGGTAATTTTAATGTATCTGCCAAAAAATCCTCCAAGCGTGCGCCGCTGGGCGCACAAGAAAAATCCGCTACACTATTATTTATAGTATAGCGGATTCCCTTATGAAATACAATCTTGCTGCCAGCAAAAAATCCCCAGCAGATTACTATTCTGCCGGGGTATCACAACTCCTTTGTAATCACTTTTTCCTTGGGAGGATTCCATGTTTCTTACAAAAGAAGTGTATGCTATTTTTTACAATTATTTCTCACTCTCTGTAACGATGATTGTCTCTTTTCTCTTCTTATATCCTTTTCTTACTACAAATACCTCCAATAATACAAGAAGTGCTGCAATGACAAGATCGATCACGATCATCATGATCTCCCATGCTGGCATTCCCGAATTTAAATTATCGCCATCATAAGCCCGGCTGTTTACAACCGTATATAAAATATTGTGTGTTGCATTTCTCATAGCAAGTACACCTGTTGCACTTGTGGTATCCTGCAAATTATTGGTTCCTGCATCAATATTTGTCAACATTAAGTCAGAGCCATTGCGGATTGCCTGATCAGAGTTCATTGCGCCACCTGCGGAGAGGAAATAATCGGTGATAACCATTCCGCGGAAGCCCCACTCGTCACGAAGCACGGTCTGCTGAAGCGGAGCACATGCGCCTGACCATACAGGTCCGATATAGTTATAGGAAGACATCACTGCTGTTGCATGCCCCTCTTTCACTGCTGTCTCAAATGGTTTTAAATAAATCTCACGGATTGCCTGCTCGTTGCACCACATACTATTTTTATACCAGCGGTCTGTCTCCTGATCGTTTAATGCAAAATGCTTGATATACGCATAAACGCCATATTTGTTAGATCCCTGTACGACACTTGCAGCCAGTTTTCCTGCTATAAATCCATCCTCGGAATAATATTCAAAGTTACGTCCTGCAAAAGAATTACGGTGCATGTTCATAGATGGCGCATACCAACCGCTAACGTTCATCTCATCTGCCATAGATGCGATGCACTCACCATATTCCTGTGCAATATCTGTATTCCATGTAAATGCAAGCATGACTACTGCCGGAAGTCCTATAGAACTTACTCCTGTAAAGTTATTATAAATATCTACCGGTCCGTCACAGTCTGTCGTTGCAACCTTTCCGATACTGTCAATTGCCGCTGTCTGATATCCACCAAATGCAATCAGATTTGACATTTCATCTACAGTCAGTTCATCCAGTAATGTATCCCAGAGTTCATCTTCGTAATCCAGACCTCTTAAATCAACAAGCTGCACACCATTATCAGCTCCTGTTGCAGGCATTACATCATCCTGATTATTGTAATCCTCTGGATTATAATTTGAGTTGTCAAGATACTGTGCTTTGCTTTCTTCGCTCATACTTCTATTAGATGGAGCTGCAGTTGCTTCTGTATAATTAGCAAAGCCGTCTGCTCTGGAAAGATAAGTCACATCCCCTTCTGCAAAGCCAAACTGATTTACTGCTGCGGTCTCATCTGTAGAACGTGGGTTACTCTCGTCATATACAATATCTGCTGCTACATTATAGGTTTTAGAATCTATCACGTTATGAGAATCACTCTGCAACGAAATAATATAATCTCCTGCCTCTAAAACATAACATCCATGATTATATGTATCGTAAGACGCCATATCCTCTGCTGTAAAAGAAAGTGTGACTGTCTCGCTTGCACCTGCCTCTAACAGCTCTGTTTTATCAAATGCGATCAGATTTGCTGTTGATTTTTCAATTCCACCATTTATATATGGTGGATTGTAATAAAGTTCAACCACTTCTTTTCCTGCAACAGAGCCTGTATTTGTTACAGTAACCTCTACCGTGATATTTCCATCAGCATCTACATTCAGGTCGCCCATCTTCTGTTCAAAAGATGTGTAGCTCATTCCATAGCCAAATGGATAGGATACCGCATCCTCATAATTTAAGAAACCTTCGGCTGCTGCAGTCTCATAAAAACGATAGCCTGCATAAATTCCTTCTACATAATTTGCAAAAGAAGGTACTTTCAGTTCTTCTGGATTAAAAGCATTTGTAACTCCATGTTCATCCATATTGTCATAAGGTGTTACAACAAAATTATTATAGGAAGGTGTCTCTTTTAAATCCTTTACCAGAATATCTGTTGTCTTTCCGGACGGATTTACCTCACCTGCTAAAATCTCTCCGAGTGCCTCAAAACCGGTCTGACCAGTTCCCGGACACCAGATTAAGCTCTTAATCTGTTCGTGTTTCTCTGCAAAACCAAGTTCAAATACACTGGAACCATTGTATACAACAATGACATTGTCAAAATTATCACAAACCATGTCCAGCATATTCTCTTCACTTCTGCTTAACTCCAAATAGTGTCTGTCACTGCCAAAATCCTCGTAATCTTCAGAGTTGTTCGTGTATGTTACTTTTGTAAAATCTGTTGGAAGATCCGCATTCTCGCATCCGGTTCTTGCAAATACAACAACTGCTGTATCAGAAAAATCTTTTGCATTCTGCATCAGTTCATCTGTGTACTGATCTACCGGCGGTTCCGGAAGTGTCCAGTCCTGTGCAAACATATTAACACTCGGTCTGTCTGCACGATACTCTGTGTAAAACGAAGACAACTCCTCATTTGTCTCAAATCCCGCATCCTTCAAACCATCTAAAAGGCTTATTGTCGGATATGCATCAGAGATTCCGCCTGAACCACTACCACCATAACATGGATTGGTAGATGCCCAACCAAAAACATTTAGTGTTTTTTTATCTGTCATTGGAAGTAAATTGTCATCGTTTTTTAAAAGAACAATTCCTTCCTCTGCCACCTTCACACCAAATTCAGAAGAAGAATCTATCGACTCCTGACTGATACTTCCGTCTCCCATAGCAAGACTTACCAGTGTGTACATTGGTCCAGTCACAATCATGTTCACAGTAATCACAACCGCAAGCAGCGCAACAATTCCAGCCTGCGTCCGAACAAGATATTTTGTTTTCTTTTGTAATTTTTTGTTCACTGCACACACAATCAGCGCAATGACTGCTGCCAAAAGTACAATACCCAAAAAAATCAGATATGGTCTGCAGCTAATGAGGACGTTTTTCACGTCTTCAATGTTGATGTCTAACATTTTCATTTCCCCCTTTTGGATTATTACTGTTCGCCAATTCCTGTAAACAGTTTTTCTTTTGCCATTTATCGGCTGATGAATCGAAATATACCTGCCATGACACAATTTCGCAAGACTTTTGTCGTACCCTGTCACTCAAGTGTCGTGAATTGCTTTTTTGTCATATTCATTTATGTTATACTTGAATTATAAAAAAGATTCCGTTGGGAGATACGTTATGATAAAAATTGCTGTATTAGAAGACAGTGAATTTGATTATGCAAGAATATGTAAGGCATGGGAGCGCTTTTCCAAAGAGTATCATCTTTCCTATGAACTGACCCGCTTCAATGATTCGGCTTCGCTTTTGGAACAATTTCACTCCCAGTTTGATCTGCTATTTCTCGACATTGAAGTTCCGGGAAAAAATGGAATGGAAACAGCTAAAGATATACGACAAAAGGATCATTCGGTCGTAATTGTTTTTCTGACCAATTTTTCAAAATATGCTGTCACTGGCTATGAAGTTGGTGCTGCTGACTATATGTTAAAACCTTTGGATTATTATTCCTTTGCGTTAAAAATGCACAAAGTGCTGCATCTCGTTTCCCAAAATAATGACCGTACCTTAATCATACAGACAAAAGGGGGCATGCATCGCTTCTCCATTAATGATCTGCTCTATGTTGAGATTAACAATCACGATCTGATTTATCATCTTGAGACAGAAAACATCATGACAAGAGGCTCCCTTTCCGATGTCGAACACGTTTTGCCAACACGTCTTTTTTCCCGTTGTAACAATTGTTATCTGGTAAATCTGAAACATGTTACAAAGATAAAAGATAACACTGTTTTTATCGGAACGGATCAGTTAGCGATCAGTCGCCCAAAAAAGAAGAATTTCATGAATGATCTGACAAATTATATAGGAGGTAACTTATCATGAATCAATTACTCGGTCCCGGAGTTGTATTAACAGAAGTGTTATGTGCTTCTTATGTATTACTTTTACATCAACCCCAAAAAGCCTATTTTCCTCTGCGCTTTCTATGTTCAATCGCAGTCTGTTACCTCTCACTCATTTTATGGCTGATTCCGGGCAATGAATTTTCAAATATGATGAAATATTTTACTATTTATCTGCTGGTTTTTCTCAGTATTTTAGCATGTATGAAATTTACAGCCACAGATGCTCTGTACTGGTGGCTGGCTGGAATGATTATGCAACACGCAACCTACTCCATTACATTTTTGTGCAGTCGCCTGATTTCCAGCTTGTTTTATTCGCTTCCGTTTCTCATTCTGCTTAATATCATTGTCTGCTTGTTCGAATATTTTTTTATTGAAAGAAAATTGCGTGGTAATTACAACTTTAAGAAAAATTATCGTCAGACACTACTTGTAACCATCGCTATTCTTGGAACTACTGTTGTATTAAATTCCTCCAAAGATATTTTTTCTAACGGAAATGATCCTGCACTGACCATCATTACAAGTATTTATTCTCTGATCTGCTGTGTTTTTGCAATGATGACTTTAATGGGAAATTTCCAGAAAAACCGACTCGAAAACGAGCTGGTTATCGTGGAACAGCTCTGGAATAACGAGCAAAAACAATTTGAAGCATCAAAACAGAACGTTGAAATGCTGAATATGTATTGTCATGACTTAAAGCATCTGCTTACGATGATGAAGGAACGAAATTCAACGGATGAATTTATCGGAGAAGTTACAAATGCTCTTTCTGTTTTCGATGCAATGAAAACAACCGGAAATCATGCCTTAGATGTCATTCTTACCGAGAAAAGCCTGATTTGCAAACAGAAGGAAATTAAACTTACCTGCATGGCTGACGGCAAACAATTAGCATTCATGCAAACGACTGATTTATACTCTATATTTGGTAATTTACTTAACAACTCTATTGAGGCTGCTCTTAAAGTGACAAACCCAGAAAAGCGTATCATTGCCCTGATTGTCGATAAAGCAAATGGATTTGTCCGCATCCATATTGAAAATTTTTTCTGTGGTAAAATCCAATATATGGACGGCATGCCTCAGACAAGTAAACCCAACAGCGAATATCACGGTTACGGATTAAAAAGCATTAAGTATATGTTGGATCACTATCACGGAAATATCTCATTTGAAGTGATGGATGATATTTTCTGCGTAAATATTATTATTCCGATTCCTTGACAATAAAGCAAATTCCAGGTGGATTTTTGATTTTATTCCCCAAGCACAACCTTGCAGTCTTTTTTGTAACATGCAATGCCATACTTTATAAAATTGCGCATGCCGTCCTGCTTTAGCTTCATGATATAGTTTTTCTCATCAATCTGCGTTAATGCCTTTGCACAGGCTGTCTCCATGTCTCCGTCTTCTGCATACTTTAACTCGACCACGATTCCGGTTCTGTTGTCCGGCACTTCCACAAGAATGTCGCTGTAGCCTGTTCCGGACTCTGCATTGGATTTTGTAAGCCAGGTTGTTTTGTAGCCAAGAAGTCCCAGTAAAATACCGTGATAAAAGTTTTCCTTTCTCTCCTTCGAGACAGCAGTATCCCTTATACTGATCGTATTCCATAAATAATCACTGAAAATCTGTTCTATTTTATCCGGATTTTTTTCTACAAATGCATTACAGAATACGTTTAATTTTTCTCCATCCTTTTGCGACACATCACGAAACCACTCCCTGATCTGCCTTGTAAAAAGATTCCGTATCTCTTTATTCGGGATTGTAAGACGATATTTACCATTCTCTGTGCGCCCATGCTGTGTGAGATAACCGGTTGTAAAAAGGACACTCCACAGATTTTCAATCTTATTATCAATTTCATCATAGGTAAGTTCCTGTGAAATCTCTTTTTCAATATACTCGCCTGCGATCAGACGTTCAATCTCATTTTTTGTCTGAATATCTGCTTTGTCGATCAGGCTCCTGACAATGGCATTTCCACTGGAATTCGACCAGTAGTCCTGTGGAATAGCTGTCTGGTCATACTTTAATTGGTCAACATAATTTATCACATCCCATGGGCAATAGATATCGGCATTTCCAAAGTGATATCCATTGTACCATTCCTTAACCTCTGCGAAATAGGAAGAAAACCCGTAATCAGCAAGAAGTTTTTTCACTTCACCATCTGTAAAACCAAACTGCTCATCAAATCTGGCATCAAGGATTGAAAGCACCTTAAAATTATTGAGCCCGGTAAATATGCTTTCTTTTGAGATACGCAGACACCCTGTCAAAACAGCGAATTGCAGAAAATCATTTGTTTTCAATGCCTGACCTAAAATCCCTCTCATGAGTTTGACCATTTCATGGTAATAACCATTCTGAAAGGCTTTATCCAGAGGAACATCATACTCGTCTATCAGAATAATGACTTTTTGCTCATAATGTCTGTATAAAAGCTCTGATAACAAACGGATACTGTCCGTTATATCCTCAGCCTTTCCCGACAAAAGCTGTTCAAATTGGTCAATTTCCTCATTTACCAGTTTGCTGCTATCCTTAAGATAATAGTGCCTTCTGGCTTCTGTTTTTACAATTGTAGTAGTCCGAACCACTGCTTCCTCAAAAGTCATTCCATCAACGCCTTTTAAGGAAATAAAAATTACCGGATATTTTCCCATATATTGTCCGCACAAAGACTGATTCTTCGAAATATATAATCCGTCAAACAGCGTCGGATCTGTTCCTATCTCGAAAAATGCCCGCAGCATGCTCATATTGAGTGTCTTACCAAAACGGCGCGGACGGGTAAAAAGATTCACTTTTCCCCAGTTATCCAAAAGCTGTTCTATCAGCTTTGTTTTATCGATATAGTAAAATCCCAATTTTCTGATATCCTCAAAATTTTCAATTCCTACCGGTAATTTTAATGTATTATCCATAAAACCTCCAAAAATCCGCTACACTATTATTTATAGTATAGCGGATTCCCTTATGAAATACAAT
>OGDD01001957.1_pt1 | contig 13678 bp, 10 predicted proteins | sample 1570301 | NCBI WGS metagenome assembly OGDD01 (sample SAMEA2581971, study PRJEB24529) | metagenome | biome: Human gut stool | place: China | collected 2011 | reverse complement strand
CTATAAGGGCCGATAGCCCCCGGAGCTTTCTCACTGCAAATTACTTTTTTCATATATATTTCTTTTTTCTGTTTACCGAATTTCAAAGATAAAAATAAATTTCGAGTAAGATTGACAAATCTGTTTCTTTTTATTATCTTAGCAGCTGATGAGCAAGCATAATTACGACATATTCATAAGTTACCGTAAAAGAAGTTCGGGCGACAAGCCTGAAATGCTACAACTGATGCTGGAAGAATCCGGATTCCGCAAAAGGGTGAGCTTTGATAAAGACAATTTAAACGGTCGGTTTGATGTTGAGTTGATTCGCCGCATTGATGAGTGTAAAGACTTCATTATGTTTATGGTGCCGGAGACGTTTACAACGATCCGCCCGCTCAATGAAGAAGCGGTCGAGACAGGCGAAAAAGCAACATGGGACATGGAAGAAGTGGCTTTTTACGAACGGATGGCGTCCTTGACCTATGAAGAGTTTGAAACAGAAATTAAGCAGATCAGCCATACCGGAGAAATCGATTTTGTCCGGATAGAATTAGGCCGTGCGTTACACCGCCGGAGTAGAAACCCCAAACAGATAAATATCATTCCGATTGCTCCGCAGGAAAGTGAAAGCTATGATTTCGCCACCCTGCAACTACCACCGGACATTAGCGGATTAAAAGACTTTCAAGCTGTATTTTACAGTAACTCACGAGTAGCCCGATTCAAAGATATAAAGGGTGACCTCCTGAAACAAATGTTGTCAAAACCTTCTTATGTATCTGCTAAATGGCTTGTGATGACTTTCATTGCTCTATTATTAATAGTAGCAGGAAGCAAAACTTATACTTCCATCCAAAGAACGGCAGAACAAAAATTGGAATTCAAGGATTGTCGCACTTATGACGATTACAGTAGTTTCATAAAGAAACACCCGGACAGTTCTTTGAAATCTACGTGCGACTCCATCCTGCATGAATTCAATGCACTCCGAAATGACGGACGCGCCTCCGTAAACAACACCGGAAACAGGGATATAAAAGACAGAGAGAAAGAATGGGTAGACGTAAAATGGAATCCCACAATCACACTGCCCCAGCTCCGCTCCCTGGTGGACATGATGAATAATATGCTGCTGATTCCGGCCAAAAACAAAGAATTCATCATGGGGAAAACTATGGGAAAAGGATATGACTCACCGCAGCACACCGTTGTATTAAGTTCCGATTATTATATGTGTAAATACGAAGTAACACGTTCGTTGTGGTATGCCATTATGAATGACTCCATTGTTACGGAAGAAGGCATGCTGCCTATGACACATATAACGTGGAATGATGCAGAGGCCTTCACCAAGAAACTGAACAAGCTCACCGGTTTACCTTTTTCCCTCCCTACGGAGGCACAATGGGAATATGCAGCCGCCGGAGGCGAAAGCTATCCTTATGCCGGTTCAGACAACATTCGTGATGTAGCCTACTATGCCTCCAATGCCAATGAACGCCTGCATCCCGTTGGTGAGAAACGCGAAAACGGATTCGATTTATACGATATGTCAGGCAACGCCGCCGAATGGTGTACAGACTGGATGAGCCGGTATGAAAATACACGGGGCACAGATCCCCAAGGTCCGGCAGAGAATCCCGGACACCATAAAAAGATAGTGAGAGGAGGCAGCTACCTGGCCAACGAACGTGATATGGACATTCGCCATCGCAGCGTACAGACTTACGATACATCAGAACCACATATCGGATTTCGTGTGGTACTTAATCCTATTCAATAACACTATGAATGCAAAATAAAAATGAGCAGGAAAACTATTTTCAGAGTATTCATCCTCCTATTTTTTTTCATCGGAGGGCAAATGAGTGTCAATGCACAGACAACGACACCCTTTGAAACGGTGTTCGACGCCTGTAAGAAAGCATGTGAAGCATTGGACGGCGGCTTTGCCAGTGGCGAACAACTGCTGGCAGTAAGCAAAACGCTGCGTGATGCAGCCCCTATCCCATTAACCGTCAAACAAACCCAGGGCGATGTTTTGAGCCTGAAAGGACATCTGGTATTTGACTACGAGTTCATTCAAGACTGCATTGATGATGATAAAATCTATGATATTGCGGACAAGTATGCGAAGGAAGCCAAGGAGAGAGGCGATAAGGACTCCGCCAACAAAGTAAGATTAGATACCAAAATGGTGGCTGCCGGTCAGACCTGTACTTTCGAGATTCCGAGCTGTTCGGGAACCTCGCAGATAGGCTGTGTGGCAGAGGTGAATCGCTCTTTCAGTTGGAAAATAAAGACAATCGGTTATCAATCGAAAAGTGAACGGGAATACAAATGTAATGACAGTGTCCGGAAAGGTCTTCCTTTCCGTAAAGAAAAGGTTAGCTCGGACGAACGGTATAAAATCATCGTCTCGATCACCAATAAAAGCAAGAGAGACGGGAGCTTTGCCTTGATCTTATTTTAATCCACTAAAATCTCTATTATATGCGACAATTCATTCTATCTCTATTAGCCTGTCTATGTCTGACAGCCTACTCACAGACTGCAAGCCAAGCCGACCTACTGGTTGAAGAAGCTCAAAAACTAGAAAGTAAACAAGATTACCCAACCGCCATTACCAAACTGAAACAAGCGGACGAATTATATGTCAAAACGGGAAAGACACAGAGTGCGGAACGTGCTACCTGCCTACACATTCTCGGCCGCTGTTATCTGAATCTGGAACGTCCCGAAGGACTAACCTATACACAAATGGCAGCAGATATGCGCAAGACCATACTGGGCGAAACAAATATCAAATATATTTCCTCCCTGAACAACACAGGACTCTACTACCTGACTGTTGCAAAAGACTATCCTAAAGCAGCAGAAATTCACAGCAAGACATGGGAATTGTGCAGTCGCATTCAACCCCGTCCCGAACAGGCATTCATGTTTCATATCAATCTCGCCCGCTGCTACATAGCTTTAGGAGAAATGGACAAAGCAAGTGCCATCGTAGAAGAGGAAATAGCCATCAGTAAAAAGATGTATGGCGAAAAGTCCCTTTCAGTAGCCCGTCAACTCCAGCAGATAGGTTCGTTGTACTACCTGTCGGAACGTAAAGACGTAGGGGTAACTTATTATGAGCAGGCCTTCAACATCTTTCCTGACGATTCAAAAGAATACGAGCAACTTCTCGATTGGATATCGTCCATCTACCTGGAGCTGAACAATCAGCCAAAAGTATTGGAATACATGAAATTGGCAGAAGCTCACAATAAAAAAGAATTGGAGAAGCCTTGCGACGAGCCCGTTTGCCTGACCGAGCGTGCCCAGTATTTTGCCAGTATAGGTGACAACGACAAGGCAAGGGCACATTTTCTGGAGGCTTTAAAGAAATGCGATGTGAATACCCATAAGGAGATCGTTTTTAAAGTACGCCACAACTATGCGCAATTTCTCTCCGGAATACAAGATCACGCATCTGCCGGCGAATACTACGAACTGGCAGCAGACATCCTTCGCAACAATCCTGCCGAACAGGCTAAATTTGCATTGGAATCTTATCTGGGCGGACTCAATTATAGCATTGCTGCCAAGTATGAGGCCTCCAATCGTATGCTCAATCAGGCACTGTCGGTTTATGCACAGATGTTGCCGGACAGACTGGACAAATATGTAGACGCCTCCATTGCATTGTGCCGTAACTACGGATTCACCAAGGAATATGGAAAAGCCCTCGAAATACTTGCAAAAGCCGAAAAACAGCTTCCGACAGGTGATAAGTCAGATAAGATGGGGGAAATCCTCCGTTCCAGAGGCAGTATCTTATACCGACAGAAACAATATGCAGAAGCAGCAGCAAACTACCAACAAGCTGCAGACATTTACAAAGTTCTTCCCGGCAGTGATGTAAAATATCAGAATGCACTTAGCAGTCTGAATCGTTGCCACACCATGATGGGCAATGAGACAGCAGCCAGGCAGACAGAACAGGATGCCGAACGTCAACGAATGGCGGTTTTAAACAGGCTATTGAAAGAGAATCTTGAACAACTGGATGCTTATCGCCTGCAATGGGGAGAAGACGGGTTGATGTATGTCTCCGCATTAGGGACTATCGCTGACATCTACTATACCCAAGGACAGACCGACAAGGCATTAGCCTATATGGAACCTTTCCTCTCCGGTGAAACAACCGCACTGCGTAATCTTTTCCGTCTCTCGAAAGCCGATGAACGCCTGGCATTCTGGAAGGATATCCGTTCCTCACTGGACAGTATTCCTCTCCGTGCAGCCAATATCACCGCAACAGGTACACTTGAACAAAAACAACGTTTTGCCCGGTTAGGTTACGATGCATTATTGTTTTCGAAAGGTATTATGCTCAATTCGTCTATTGAACTGGAGTCTCTGATTCGCGCTTCGGGAGATAAATCCCTGCTCGACCAATACAACAAGGCTACCCTTATGGCGGAACAAATTTTATCCATGCAAAGTGAACTCCCGAATGCAGCCAATCAGACGGAAGCACGGAAAAATATTATCCGCCAGAAAGAGGAGTATGAACAGTTGCAACTGGACTTGATGCGAAAATCTACTGATTTCGGCGACTATACCCGTTATCTTTCCGTCAAATGGCAAGACGTACAAAAGCATCTGCATGGAAACTCCATCGCCATAGAATTTGCTCTCATAGACGATGAATTACTAGCTCCGGACAAACACCTGGCCGCTTTCGTACTTCGTCCGGGCGACGTGTCTCCCACCGCAATCAAGTTAATGAGTCAGAAATTGCTATCGAAAGAGATACAATCGCCTACTGCTTTCACCACAACCGAAAACGGGGCACATTTCTGGAAAGCGCTGGATGAATATATCAGCAAAGCGGACACTATTTATTTTTCACCAGACGGGATACTTCATCAGCTACCCGTAGAATATCTTCCGTATGGAGCGGGTAACCTACCGTTAGCATTCCAGAAAGCCGTCTATCGTTTATCGTCAACAAAAGAAATTGCACTTGACAGAGCTTCGCTGAACTACTCATCAGCCGCACTTTTCGGAGGATTAGACTACGAAATGGCTTCAACTAAAGTTCGCAATATTGTTTCTACAGATCATAACTCCGGGAAATTCCGTAACGGACAGAATGGGTATCATGAGTTACCATATACGCTCAATGAAGTAAATAACGTAAATTCCCTGTTGAAAGAAAAGAAGATTAAAACCAATCTATTCGTAGGTGAAAACGGAACGGAAAAGCAGTTCCGGGCACTCGACGGAAAAGCTGTTTCGTTGATTCACATAGCTACTCACGGAGACTATAAAGAATTGAAGCAACGTGAAGCCGATGATGCGATGAAGCATTGCTTCCTGATTATGTCCGGCGCCAATGCCACGGAAGAGAATAACGACGGACTGCTCCGTGCGGATGAAATCAGTACACTAAACCTCCGCGGTTGTCGTATGGTTGTTCTTTCTGCCTGCAACACCGGTCAAGGTACTCTTGGTGCGGATGGTCTTTTCGGTCTTCAACGAGGCTTCAAGAATGCAGGAGTACAAACCATCCTCATGACACTTTCAGCTGTTGACGACCAGGCCTCCATGCTTCTCATGACTAAATTCTATGAGAACATCATTTCAGGGTTATCCGAACGACAGGCTCTTATCAAAGCGCAACAGTACCTTCGTGAGAACGGATATGCAGACAGTAAATATTGGGCACCGTTTATCTTGTTGGATGCAGGCAGATCGCCTATTCCTCATCCTTCGAGATCTTGAACCCTAGTTTCATAATCAGTTTCAAGGTTTCCACCGAAGAATTTCTGTCGTACACCTTTTCTTCTTCAGGTAATTCTTCATACGGAACCAGACACGGATGCTGCTTCAACACATCATCCCGTTTTTTTCCATACGTCCAACCTTGCTCTATTCTGGTTTTCGACCAGACTTCATGAACATTCTTAGCCATCTCTTCTACCAGGTATTCCAACTCCTTCGGGAGTTGGATATGTCCTGTATCCACCGGATTGGGAATATACTCTTTCATTTTATGATTCATTATTTATATATTAGCGGAACAATTTCCAATCTATCTTTTTACCACAATGACTGCAATAAATTTGGTCCATAAAAATAGATGCACCACATTCACAGACTTTGGCATCGCCTTCATTCTTCAATTTTCTCATCAGCTCATTATGAAGAGCCGTATCGCCCCGTTTGATAATACTATACCCCAGCTTTTTCATTAGCTTGATCGTATCAAACGCCATACGTCGATCATATTCTTTTTCCGAATAAGGAAGCATGGAATAAGGCACCATGTCCGGAGTCTCTTTCTTCTCGTCATCCCTCTGCGGTCCATAAGTCCATCCCTCTTCCTGGCGCTGGTCGGCCCAGACTTCGTGCGCATTTTCAGCAATGGCTTCACGCAATTCAATCAAATCAGTGCTCAATTCAACATCTTCCAGATCAATGGGACGCGGATTATAATCCAGATCAGGCACTTTCACCCTCGCCAGATATGCTTTTGCATCATTCCATGCCGCAATAAAGCGATCCTTGGGATAGGCCGTACTTTCCTCTCCTGTTGCAGGATCATAAAGCGTCACTTCCTCTTCATTTACGTCAAGCACTACTGCTGCATGATAAGCAATTTCCTCCTCGCTATTTCCCGGCAACCGGCAACTGTTTACCACCACAATCGCATCATGTCCGGCCTTGAGGGCACGTATGACACTGTCAATACTGGAACCATAACTGCGCATCACAATCAATCCGCGTTGTTCGAGCAGGCGACCTACACTATGCAAAGGAGTTCCCCTCTCCCTCAACCAACTATTATTCCTGGCCTCCTCCGAGAGTTCGTCCGAATTATATTCAATCTTTCTACGTTTCAAAATAAACTGCTCACACTGGAAATCACAAAGATTACCTTCCGATTTGGCTGCCATCTGCGCCATTGGCAGGAAGTCCGTTTCTTCATCATCAGCTCCCATCATGGCATCCAACTGTTGGGACAAGATAAATTCCTCTTGCAAACTTTCATCAGTCGCCAGATATTCAAGTACCAAAGCTGTTTCTTCAGCATTCGTCTTACCTTCTTCAAAAGCAGCCAACAATTCTTCGGTTATCATATTTTTATCTTTTGTTTTCATACTTCTTCTTATCATTCATAGCTAAGTGAGCCAATGCTGCCAGCGCACGCTTTTTAATATTGTACAGATTAGCAACAGTTATTCCCATAGATAATGCTAAAAATTCAGGTTCGACCTCTTTGAGTACTAATTCCCTGATGACCATCACATACCGCTTATTCGACATCAGATCGAACAAACGTTCCAAATCAATCTTTGCGGCTATTTTCGATTCAGAGTCGTCTATTTCTTCTTCATGATTCTGCTCATAAAGAGGCTCTTTACTCTCGTCTTCTATCATCTGTTCACGTTTTTTCTGTTCCCGGAAAAAACGGATTGCCACAATCTTAATCCATGTTCCAATGGTGCTACGTCCCTCAAAATGACGAAGAACGGCAGCATCATTCTTCATTAGATGATAATAGAGTTCGCTGATACATTCATCGTAATCAACCTGGTAATCAAATATCAGCTTAATTACATTGATAAACAACGGACGATATTTTATGTTGAAAAACCAATCGGTGATTTTTTCATCCCGATTGATTAATCCGTCGACAATTTCCTGATCTGTCATATAGTTAGTTCTTTTTCAATCTAAAACTTAGCTCAACCACACACTGGTCATAAGGGATGGTTTCCGGATATTTACTTCTTAAAATATCATTATCGACGATGCATTTATGCTTCTTCTGCTGAAAGTCTTTATCTCCGTCACACGTTACAAATCCTTGCAGTTCCATACATGCATTCCAACGCAAATGTTCGCACTTACTCAAATTATCAAATAATGTACTGGAAACAACGTCACAAACCTTAGAATAGTTCAATGTATGGGCATCACGCTGCGTCAGCTCAACCATCTCTTTCAATCTTTCCTTATTATCTTTGCCATCCTCTCCCATGGCCCCGGCTAAAAACTTTTTGGTATCGATATGCCATACATTAGCCCTATCCTGCTCTTCCTGATAAGCCAATTTTATTTGTGCATCCAAGCAATGCTTGTCCCGCAATGCCTCTCTACGCGCATTCCATTCTTCTTCCGATGTTTGCTTCAGGCTTTCCTTCGCTTTCTTCTTCTCTTCAATTTCCTTCTCATTCGTTTCAGGCATTGCGTCAATCATAATTTTCTGATATGCATAATAAAATTCCTTTGCCAATACTTCAAGCACATCTGTTGATACCACATCGTATGAGAATATTTCTTCCTGCGCTCCAAAAGTTATGATTACATCCCGGGTATTGCCATAAATATTAAAATACTCTTTTATTTGCTTCAGCTGAATGGTGTTGCAACTTCCATTGACGCGCAGATAAATCCTAAAATCATTGAAACAATCCTTCCTATATCGATAGGCATATTCGTAGAGATCAATCGCCAATGCCATCCCTTCATTATCATTTCCTATAGCAATTACAACATAGTTTAGATCATGAATGATTTCAGAGAGTTTTTCCCAAAAACCTTCGGAATGGATAGACATTTCTTCACACCATTCCAACTCATTTTTCCTCTCCTTCAAGGCAGGTGCTTTCATTAAAAAATCACCTTTCAATTCATCTATATGTTCATCAACCACATATATTTTTTGAGGGTTCCTATTGCCATTTACATCGATCAATGCCCCAAACTCATATAGAAAACGAAATGCGTCACGTCCGGTTTCTCCAAAGCCAATAATCATCGACGTAAAAGGTTTCTTTACACAAGCCTTCGATGTATCGACATCTACAAAATTCACGGGGTGATTCCTCACATTCTTTTTTAATTGCAATACAGCAAGATTAGACGAGTCGATAATATGAATCTGATGTTTCAACCCATCACATATTTCCAACTTCTGGTTCTGGTTGTTCTTACGCGCATGGCAATAAATCTGAACCTGATTATGGACTCTATCTTCTTTACATTTCGCTATTTCCTTAAAAACAGACACCGCCTCCAGATTCAGTTCTTCATTGGGAGACAAAAAATAGAAAGTTGCCTGCGGATACTTCTTGATTAGGTTTCCCAATCTCCTCAATCCGAGATATTTGTATAAATCAAATTCCGATTTGACTTTATCTATAACCCGGCCTGTGATTCCAAATTTAGAGTTAACCAGTATGCCGTCAAGCTCTTCTATCTTTTCTATGAATTTTTCAGTTCCGTCATGAGACGAATTAAAGAAATGACTGAATGTGAACCGGCCATGAGAACTGCTTTCATTAGCAGAAAGCAACCTCACAAAAATGAACTTACAATTCTCCCATCCTTCTTCATTCTTCCCCTTTAGCTCTGCCGCTTTTTTTCTTATGCTGTTAGCCAGCAGTATCGCATTATCATTGACACCCCAGAAAATAAACAGCCGGCATTTCTTCTTTCTTGAAAGATTCGCCACACATAACCGCACCCATGAGATGAATCTGAATCCTAACAGTTTGATGATAAAAACCGCACTCACTATAACGGCCAGGAAATGTATCACAGAAAATATCGTCATGTAGAAAGGATCATGATGCAGATCTTCAGGAACCTCCAAAAGATCGGAATGCGAAGCGAACATTTCCATAGAAGACAGAGCAGACCTAAACGCCAACGCTATCGAATTACTGTCACTCCCTCCCTCATTAAAAGCGTACCAATATATCAGGAAACCTGCAATAAATACCGTACCTGCAATCCATTTCAGGTTATCCACTAAGAATTTCCGTTTCTTAAAAAGCAGGTATACTAAACCTATCCCGATAATGATTAACAAAAGGGTAGAATATCCCCATTGATTTAAAAAACAAGGGCCTGTCGCGTGCTGTGCATTACATTCACCAGTTTGAGAGATTACTGTGCTTAACATATACATATTCGATAGATAGATTGATTATTCTACAAATTTATACAAAATATTGAATAACAAACAGGTTAGTAATAAAAAAACCTCCTGCAAAACGAATTTTGCAAGAGGCTTTCTTATTTCTTCTTTAATAAGATTATTCAGCTTTTTCTTTATTCTCTTCCGCTGGAGCTTCTGCAGGTGTGGGAGTATCTTCTACCGGCTTGTCAACTTTCACCTCTTCTCTTGAAACGTTTACAGTCACATTTACAGAAGCAGGCTGTGCCTGATATGGCATACGGTTTTTCGGATCTGCACCATAAGGATTAGGACCTACCGTACCATCTGCAAACAACATATACAATGCAAAAATCCAACCAACGATAGGTACACAGCACAACAAAATCAGCCAACCGGATTTGTTTAAGTCGTGCAGACGTTTCACACCCTGTGCCAGAGAGAACCAGATGGAAGCAATCATAGCAGCAAGACCGATCAATAAACCAAATACTGATCCCCCGGCCGATCCGCTGGCAGCACCCAAAACAAATGTACCTACACCTAGTGCCCATGCAATACTAGAAACTACACCACCGATAATGCCCGACAGGAAATATTCAATTCTACGAATACGCCCGTCAAATGAGAAAGGAGCTTTGAACATAATTTATTAAGTTTATATGAATAAATAAGTGAGTTTTTATCCGTGTTTCTCAATATGAAAGCAAAGATATAAAAAAAATTAAATAAAGAAAGGATTCGGGCAAAAAGATTGAAAAAATGCCCTATTTTCTGTAGAAATCACAATTTCACCCCATCCCATTGCATCACTACCACCCACTCTTTCGGTTGGCAAGTTCCATGAAAACGGTGCGGAACCGTAGCAACCACCAAATCACAATTGGAAGCTAATACGGTTCTTAACTCCTTCAGCAACATATCCATCCGGATGATTAAATGAAGATACTCCGTCATACACCGGATCACGCGCACATACTGATAAATACACATATCCTCTCCCCGTCTTATTCCCCCCAAAGTTTTTGAGGAAATAGCAAATTCATCCATAAAAAATGCATTAATAAATGCGCTATCTGTATCCATTAAAGCCAATACCAAATTACTTAAAAACTCATAAGGTTTTTGTTTTTCTTTCGCCATGTCATTCTATGATTAATAATTTTAAATTTTTCAGTTTATATTTGCTTTATCAAGTGCTTTCCACATAGGAAAGTAACCCTATTTTTAATATCCCGACCTTTGCTCCCGCTATCTGATAGTCAGGTAGCACAATCTTACAAAAAACAATTTTATATGAAAGTTCTAGAAGAAATCAAAGTCTCGGTTTATGAAAATGTGTATTCAAAAAAGCCCAAAGTCATGTCTTTCCTTGAAGTCATTATTATGTGTATTCATCCTGTTTATGCAACGATTATCAACACCATCCGTAGATATTATGCAGATGGAGATCATGCTGCCGCACAGAAATTGAAAAATCAACTCCCTTGCTTCACTCCGGCAGGTACATTCAATGGAGCGCATGCTATCAAACACTTCCTCCTCCCCAGTCATATTGTCGGACTCGATTACGATCACGTAAAAAATCGTCTGGAAGTCATTCAACGTTGCGCGGCAGACCCGCATACGGTAGCAGCCATAGAAAGTCCGACCGACGGTGTGAAAGTCTTCGCCTATGTAGAAGATATCGAAGGCCGCCATCGTGAAGGTCAGCAATTGGTGAGCCGTTACTACAATCAGTTGCTGGGTCTGGAGAGTGATCCGGCGTGCAAGGACGAAAGCCGTCTGTGTTATTTCAGTTATTCTCCCAATGGATACGTTGCCAGTCTCTATCAGGCATTTACTTTGGAACCATTAATGAGAAAAGAAGAAAACTCCTCTTCCGAAAATGAAAAACTTCCTCCTTTCCCCCTCCAAAACAACCCTACGGAAAATACTTCTGAAGACGAAATCAACAAGTTCATTTCGTCCTATATTTTCCTTCATCCCTTAACAACCGGACAACGCCATTCCAACGTGTTCAAACTAGCCTGTGAAGCCTGCCGCCGCCACTATCCGCAAGAAAGCATATTACGCGGGCTAACAGTCTTTTTCGAGCACACAGATTTTCGTGCCGAAGAACTGACAAGCGTATTATCATCTGGTTACAAACAAGTTAACAATCAGACATCCGCAACAGTTCCACCGGCTTATTCCCCCTGTCAAAAAGACATAAGGACAAAAGTCCCCTATGGTACTTTAGAAAACTCCGACAGCACCGAAGAAGCCTATTGGCTGGGAGAAGAATTCAGAAAAGAGACGCCTTTATTTCCTCGTGATTTGTACAATAATCTTCCCGACCTACTGAATGATTGCATCATCGAAGACGCGAGTGACCGCGAGCAAGACATCTCCCTCCTTTCCGATCTCACAGCGCTAAGTGCGGTACTTCCACAAACTTTTGGAATTTATAATCACAAAAAGTATTCCACTCATTTGTTCTGTGTTATCTTTTCTTCTGCCGGTAGTGGCAAAAGCATTGCTCAAACCGGACGCTATCTATTGGAAGAAATACAGGCCGAAATACTGTCTACCAGTGAATCCATGCAAAAAAACTACCATACAGCGCACAACACTTGGCAAGCAGAATGTCAGCAAAAAAGGAAAAAAGGAGATACATATTCCGAAGAACCTCAAAGACCTCCTTTCAAGATGTTATTCATCCCCGCCACTACCAGTTACACCCGCATGCAAATTCAGATGCAGGACAACGGTTCGCAGGGAAGCATCATTTTCGATACGGAAGCGCAAACACTCTCCACAGCCAATCATCTGGATTGTGGGAACTTCGACGATATGCTCCGCAAAGCTTTTGAGCACGAAAACATTGATTCTTCCTATAAAGCCAACGGTATCAGTCCGGTTTATATCCGTCATCCTAAATTAGCCTTACTTCTGACGGGTACTCCCGGACAGATAGACAGTTTGCTAAGCAGTTGCGGGAACGGACTCCCCAGCCGTATTCTGACTTACACTTTCCGTGAAATTCCTCACTGGAAAGAAATGGGCGATGATTGCATTTCATTAGAAGACTCTTTCAAGCCGATTGCTCATCGTGTCTACGAACTATATAATTTCTGCCTGGCCCATCCTGTTCTATTTCATTTCACCCGTCCACAATGGCACCGTCTGAATGAGATTTTCTCACACATGCTGTCCGAGGTAGCCATGGAAGGCAATGATGATCTCCAAGCCGTAGTGAAACGCTATGCCTTTCTGGTGATGCGTATCAGCATGATTCAAACCCGTATCCGGCAATTTGAAGCTAATGATCTTTCTCCCGAAATTTATTGTATAGATGCTGATTTCGAGCGTTCTCTTCAAATTGTCCTGTGTTGTTACGAGCATAGCCGTCTGTTACACTCATCCATGCCGGTCCCTTCGGTCCGTCCACTGAAAAATCCAAACGTTATTCGCAATTTCGTCAATGAGTTGCCAGATAGCTTCACTACAGACGAAGCGATCCAGCTTGGCGCAAAACACGATTTCAATCTCCGTAAGGTAACACGTCTTCTAAAATCGCTTAACGGAATAAAGATCAGTAAGATATCTCATGGTTCCTATATCAAGTTGAACAAGCAATAGTCACAACTGTCTTTTTTGTCCTTTTGTCCTTTTGGAAAATCGGAAAAACATTGGAGGATTTGAAAAAAACATCTCAATAATTGAAATCAAACATTGGGAAGTTTCGATACA